>WNFI01677119.1_pt1 | contig 206618 bp, 200 predicted proteins | sample 5400471 | NCBI WGS metagenome assembly WNFI01 (sample SAMN13153348, study PRJNA577476) | soil metagenome | isolation source: 100 cm saprolite on Douglas fir-dominated hillslope | place: USA:California | collected 2013-09-17
TCGAGATCGGTCACGCCCGACGGATTGGCCTTCGTCGGAGACCGGTGCCGACCCGGCTCGAGATCGCGGCGATAGATCTCCAGCAGCCGGCGGAGCTCCGTCAACGGCTCGGCGTGATCGTCGACCCTGAGGTTGATGTCCGGGAAGTCCTCGGTCGTGGTCAGCAGGAGTGCGGCGGACTGGCGGCCGCGCCGGTCGCCGCCCGCCGCCTCGCCGGCGTCGAGCGCCATTAAGAGGCGCTCGGCCAGGCTCACGTCGCCATTGGCGCCGAAGGCCTGAAAGGTGGCGCCCACCACGGTCTCGCCTTTCAGCATGTTGCCGGCGACGCTGAACCCGGGTGCCGTGCGGTGGCCGGCCCATTCGACGCAGTGCCGCCCCGTCCACGCCGCCGCCCGGCCCTGGCGGTCGACCGCGTGAACCTGGCGAAGATCCCGCCCCGCATCGTTGCGAAGGGCGGCTTCGATCGCCTCGGCCGGCGAGGATCCGCGTTCGAGCTGATCCAGCACAAGCGGCCCGAGATAGGGGTTGGAAATCGACTGCGTCGACACCGCTCCCACGCCCGAGCGGACATGGGGACAGCGGGCGCCGACGGCAAAGGCGCGGGTCGTGACGGCCACCGCAAACGCCTGGGACGCGGGATCGAAGGCGACAATCGACCAAGTCATGGCGGGCAGGGATTGTACGGAGGAACGGCGGGTTTGTATGCTGCTTCGCCGCCCTTCTCAATAGGGCCGGACAGCGGGAGAGTCCCATGCGCAGACGTTTGCGTCGCGGCCTGGCCGTCCTTATCGCCGCCGCGGCCCTCGCCGGCGGCACCCCCGCCCCGCGCGCTGAGACCGTGCTCAAGGTCATTCCGCAAGCCGACCTCCGAAGCCTCGACCCGGTCTGGACCACCGCGGCCATTACGCTCATCCACGGCTACCTGGTCTACGACACGCTGTTCGGCCTCGACGGCCATCTGCAGCCCAAGCCGCAGATGGTCGAAAGCTACGCCGCCAGCCCCGACGGCCTCAGGCATACGTTCACGCTGCGCCCTGGCTTGACGTTCTCCGACGGGTCGCCGGTGACGGCGCGGGACGCCGCGGCGTCGATCAGGCGATGGGGTGCGCGCGCCGTCGCGGGGCAGGCCTTGATGCCGCGGGTCGGCGAGCTGACCGCCACCGACGAGCGCACGGTCACCCTCACGCTCAAAGAGCCGTTCGCGCCGCTCCTCGACGTGCTGGCGGACCCGGTGCTGCCGCTGTTCGTGATGCGCGAAAAAGAGGCGCTCACCGACCCGTTCCAGCAGATCAGCGAGACCGTGGGCTCCGGCCCGTTCCTATTCGTCAAAGAGGAGTTCCGGCCGGGCGACCGCGTGGTCTATGTGCGCAACCCCGGCTACAGCCCGCGGTCCGAGCCCCCCGACGGCCTTTCGGGCGCCAAGCTTGCCAAAGTGGACCGCATCGAGTGGAAGGTGATGCCCGACACGAATATCGCGGTCGCGGCGTTGACCGCCGGCGAGGCGGATTTTATGGAGCAGCCGCCGTTCGATCTGCTGCCGGTGCTGTCGAAGAACAACGCCATCAAGCTGGTCATCGCCGATCCGGTCGGCTACCAGCCAATGGTGCGCCCCAATCAGCTGTTTCCGCCCTTCGACAAGCCTGCAGCGCGCCGGGCGCTGCTCTATCTCGTCGATCAGGCGGAGTACCTGACCGCCATGGTCGGGGAGCCGCAATACCGGATCCCTTGCCCGTCACCCTTCATCTGCGGCACGCCCAGCGAGTCCAAGGTCGGGATCGCGGAGTTCGCCAGGCCCAACCCGGACAAGGCCCGGCAGCTGTTCAAGGAGGCCGGCTATAACGGCGAGCCGATCGTGATCATGGATCCGACCGACCTGCCGATTCAGCACCACATGACGCTGCTGACGGCCGACAAGCTGCGCCAGATCGGCGTCAACGTGGAGCTGCAGGCGATGGACTGGTCGACCCTGGTGGCGCGGCGACCGATCAAGGACCCGCCGAGCAAGGACCCGCGCGGCTGGCACCTGTTCCACACCACCTGGCCCAGCATGGCGATGCAGAACCCGATCACCAACTCGGCGGTGGCCACGCCGTGCGACGGCAAGAACTGGTTCGGGTGGGCCTGCGACGAGGAGCTGGAGCGGCGCCGGCTGGCCTATCTGGCGGCACGGACGGATGAGGACAAGAAAAAGGCAATCGACGCCATCCAGGAGCGCTATTTCGAGGTCGTGCCGTTCGTCGCGTTCGGCCAGTTCCTGCGGCCGGTCGCCATGCGCGCCAACGTGTCCGGGCTTCTGAATGCGCCCTATGTGGTGTACTGGAACATCGAGAAGAAATAGCGCCGCTCGTACCCAGGAGACTTAACGACATGGATTTTGCGACGATTTGGGGCGCCGTGCTGCTCGGCGTCGTGGAAGGCTTGACCGAATTCATCCCGGTCTCATCCACCGGCCATTTGATCCTGATCTCCGACCTGATCGGATTCAAAGGCCCAGAAGGCAAGGTGTTCGAGATCGTCATCCAGCTCGGCGCCATTCTCGCCGTCTGCTGGCTGTATCGGCAGAAGCTGATCGATGTGGCGATCCACCTGTTCTCGAACCCGGACGACTTCCGCTTCGCGCGCAATGTCCTGCTCGCCTTCATCCCGGCGATGGTGATCGGAGCGCTGGCCTACAGCTTCATCAAGAGCGTGCTGTTCAGCCCCTGGGTGGTGGCGGTCAGCCTCATCGTCGGCGGCATCGCGATCTTCGTCATCGAGGCGATCCATAAGAAGCCGCGGTACCATGAGATTGAGAAATTCCCGATCTCCACCTCGATCGGCATCGGCCTCTGCCAGACGGTGGCGATGATTCCCGGCGTCTCGCGGTCCGGCGCCACGATCATGGGCGCCCTGCTGCTCGGCGTGGACCGCAAGGTGGCGACCGAATTCTCGTTCTTTCTGGCCATCCCGACCATGCTGGCCGCGACGGTCTACGACCTGTGGAAAAACCGCCACGGCCTGGACGCCAGCGGGCTCGACGTCATCGCCATCGGATTCGTGGTGGCGTTCCTCTCGGCATTACCAGTGGTGCGCGCCTTCGTCGGATTCGTCAGCCGCCACGGCTTTGGCCCCTTCGCGTGGTACCGCATTGCGGTAGGAACCGTGATGCTCGTGATCCTTTTGTTGCGGTAGTGTCGCAAAGGTTGTGGCGGAAGAGCCACGGCGCTCACAAAAGATCATGCAAAATTGTCGTTTCATTGACACCATAAAAGGCCGGGTCTATAGGATTTTCGAGCCGTCGCGAACGGCGTTGCAACGCATATACCCCTTGAGGAGCTCCATGAAGAAAGTGATGTACGGCCTGATGGCGGCCGCCCTGTCCCTCGGACTCGCGGCCCCGTCCTTCGCGGCCGTGTCCCCGCGGGCTGATGGGACCAGCCACGTCGTGAAGGTCCAGCAGACCACCAAGAAGAAGGTCGCCAAGAAGAAGTCGAGCAAGAAGACGGCGACCGCCAAGAAGGCCAAGAAGAAGCCCGTCACGCAGGGCTGATCTTCGGCCGCCGCCCGTCCTTGTTGGGGGCGAGGACAGCGGGCTTAAGATCGATAGTACGAAGACGGCGGCCGGTTCCCGGCCGCCGTTTTTTATTTGGGGTGGGGGGCCGGTTCCCGGTCGCCGCTTTTTGTTTGGGGAAGGGGGGCCGGTTCCCGGCCGCCGTTTTGCTTTTAAGGTCCTTCTCCGCCCTTCAGGGCGGAGAAGGATTTAGGATGAGGTGGGTGGCCGGTCAGCACCGCCACCTCGTATCGCAAGAGCGCTCCCCCACCTCACCCCGGCCCTCTCCGCCCCCGAGGGCGGAGAGGGGGAGTAGGTCGCAGAGCGGCACTTAATACGCGTATTCCCGGAACAGGGGGTCGACGCTGCCGTTCCAGGGGCCGCGGAACTCGTCGAGCTTGATCTCGGCCAGGGTGCGGCCGGTCTCGGCGATCTCCAACAGTTCGTTCAAGAACGGGCTCTCGTCGCGCTCCCCCATGCGGTCGCGGCGGTTGCGGCGCTTGAGGCCGGCCCTGGCGATCTCGACCACCTTGAGGGCGATGCCCTGCAGCGGCTCGCCACGGAACGGGGTGGCGAGCGCCAGGCGCGGCACCTCGCGCCTAAGCTCCAGGATCTCCTCGAAGGTCCAGTCCTCGATCAATTTGGCGGCGGCGTCGAGCGCCACCGAATCGTAAAGGAGCCCGACCCACAATGCCGGCAGCGCGCATAGCCGCCCCCACGGGCCGGCGTCGGCGCCGCGCATCTCGAGGAAGCGCTTCAGCCGGACCTCGGGGAAGGCGGTGGTCAGGTGATCGATGAAGTCGGTGATCCGCGGCTCGTCGCCCACGATGTCGCGGAACTTGCCGGCCATGAAGTCACGGAACGAGCGGCCGGACAGATCGATATAGCGGCCGTTGCGGTAGACGAAATACATCGGCACGTCGAGGATCCAATCGACGTAACGCTCATACCCCATGCCCGGCTCGAACACGAACGGCAGGATGCCGCAGCGGTCGGGATCGGTGTCCAGCCACACGGCGCTGCGGGTACTGAGCAGGCCCGAGGGCTGGCCCTCGACGAACGCCGAGTTCGCGAACAGCGCCGTCGCGACCGGCTGCAAGGCCATGCTGACGCGGAATTTCTGCACCATGTCGGCCTCGCTCTCGTAGTCGAGATTCACCTGCACGGTGCAGGTGCGGAGCATCATGTCAAGGCCGAGCTTCCCCTTCTTCTCCATATACCGGCGCATGATCTCATAGCGGCCCTTCGGCATGATCGGGATCGCCGAGCGCGGCCATTTCGGATTAAAGCCATCCCCGAGAAACCCCACTCCGAGCTCGGAAGCCACCGATTTGATCTCGCGCAGATGCTGCTCGGTCTCGTCGCAGGTCTGGTAGAGCGTGATGAGCGGCGCGCCGGACAGCTCGAACTGCCCGCCGGGCTCGAGCGTGATGTTGCAGTCGTCGCGCTTCAGCGCAATCGGCTTGCCGTCCTCGTTGACCAGCGTCCACCCGAAGCGGGTCAGGCCCTCGAGCAGGCCGCGGATGCTGGCCCGCTCGCCGTCGTAAGGCAGCGGCCGCAGATCCTCAAGCCGGAAGGCGAATTTCTCGTGCTCGGTGCCGATACGCCACTTGGCCGGCGGCTTCTCGCCTCCCGCCAGGTACTCGATGAGCTGTCGACGGCCCGTGATCGGCGCGCCGCTGGCGGCGGGAGGTGCAGACATTCAGTCGTTTCCGTCCGGTGAGCGAGTTTCTTCGTTCAGGATTTCGCGGCGAATCGCGGCGGCGGAGAGCCCAGCCGGTCATGGGCCAAGGCTTGAAAGACCGCGAGCGCCGCAAGGGCTGCGGTGTCGGCACGCAGCACACGCGGGCCAAGTCCGACGGCCGTAGAAAACGGTAGTTTGTGCAGGGCGTCAAGCTCGGCCCGCGCGAAGCCGCCTTCGGGTCCGGTGAGGATCGCATGCGGCTGCTGCAGGTCGGCCTTCGCCAGAGCCTCGGCGATCGGCGCTCCGGCGCCAGACTCATCGCAGAAGATAAGCTGCCGGCCGGCGGGCCATTGGCGCAGCGCGTCCTCGATAGCGAGCGGCTCGCGGATATCCGGGATCGACAGCCGCTCCGACTGCTCGGCCGCCTCGATGGCGGTGGCGGCAAGCCGCTCGCTATTCACCCGGGTCACGATCGTGTGCCGGGTGAACACCGGCCACAACGCGGAAACGCCGAGCTCGGTCGCCTTTTCGGCGATGAAGTCCAGCCGGGCGCGCTTGATCGGCGCAAAGACCAGCCAGAGATCGGGCTCCGCCGCCGGGGCGCGGCGCTTTTCCTCGATGGCGAGCGTGCACCACCCTTTGCCGAAGCCGTCGATCCGCGCCGCATACTCGCCGTCCTGCCCGTTGAACACCGCGATGCGCGCCCCGCGATCGAGCCGCAGCACGTGCCGCAGATAGTGCGCCCGCGGCGCCTCGAGGCCGAGCGTGGGGACGCTCAGCGAGGAGGGAACGTAGAGACGCGTCTCGATGCGATCGATGGCCATTCCGGCAGAAGCCGTTCTGCTGTGAGAGGTTCTGCTAGGATTAGGCCATGACGGCAGTCCCCCCAACAAGGGCCGAGCGTAGCGACATTCCCAAGGGCGGATGGCTCGACCGCACCGTGCCGGAGCCGGCGCGCCCGTATCTCCGCCTCGCCCGCCTCGACCGGCCGATCGGCACCTGGCTGCTGCTGTTCCCGTGCTGGTGGGGTATTGCAATCGCGAGCTCCGGCTGGCCAAGCCTCTGGCTGATGATCCTGTTCGGCGCCGGCGCGGTGCTGATGCGGGGCGCCGGCTGTACATATAACGACATCGTCGACCGCGAGTTCGACGGCCGGGTGGCGCGCACCGCCGACCGGCCGATCCCGTCGGGTGCCGTGTCGGTGCGCCAGGCGATCGCGTTCCTGGTCTGCCAGGCCCTCGCGGCGTTCATGATCCTGCTGCAGCTCGGACAGACGGCGATCGGCCTCGGCGTGCTGTCGCTGGTCCTGGTGTTCATCTACCCGCTGATGAAGCGGGTCACCTGGTGGCCGCAGTTCTTCCTCGGTCTGGCGTTCAACTGGGGCGCCCTGATGGGGCCAGCCGCCGTGCTCCACGCCGTTCCGGCCTGGGCCTATGTCCTCTATGTCGGGGGGATATGCTGGACGCTCGGCTACGACACGATCTACGCCCACCAGGACAAGGAGGACGACGCGTTGATCGGCGTCAAATCATCGGCCCGCCGGCTTGGCGACGCAACCCGGCCGGCGCTCTTCGCCTTCTATGGTGCCGCCGTCGCCCTGTTTGCGATCGCAGGGCACATGGCGGGGTTGGCGACGCCGTTCTACGCGCTGCTCGGCGTCGGGGCCATCCAGCTCGCCTGGCAAGCGGCGCGGATCGACTATCAGGACCCGGTCGACTGCCTGGCGATGTTCAGGTCGAACCGCCTGTTCGGCTGGATCCTGCTGGCCGCCTGCGTCGCCGGCCGCATCGCCCCGTGAGCGAGACCGACATCGGCGCCTTCATCACGGCGCAAACCCGTATTTCCGCCGCGGCCCTGATTCCCGAGCTCCGCCTCCATCTCGCCAGTCAGGTGACGCCGCTCTGGCACGCGACGGAAGCGACGCTGGAAAAGCACAATCTGCCGCCGCCCTATTGGGCCTTTGCCTGGCCGGGAAGCCAGGCGCTGGCGCGCCATGTCCTGGATCACCCCGATCTGGTGCGCGGCCGGCGGGTACTGGATTTCGCGGCGGGTGGTGCCGTGGCCGGCATTGCCGCCGCCATATCAGGGGCCCGCGTCACCGCGTGCGATATCGATGCGGTCGCTGTGGCCGCGATGGCAATGAACGCCGCCCTCAACGGGGCGACGATTACAGCGGTGCAGGCCGATTTCACCCTGGGGGCGCCGGACGGCGTCGCCAAAGACGTGGACCTGGTCCTGGCCGGCGATGTGTTCTACGAGCGGCCAATGGCCGAGCGGGTCGAGCCATGGCTGCGCCGCCTTGTCCGCGACGGAGTCGCCGTGCTGGTCGCCGACCCCGGCCGGGCCTATCTGCCGAAATCAGGCCTGCAGGAGCTGGCGCGGTACGTGGTGCCGACCAGCCGCGATCTCGAAGACCGTGAGACGCGCGAAACGCGGATCTTCCGCCTGACCGGCTAGGCCCTGACCGGCCAGGCTCAAGTCTCCAACCCCGCCGAGGCTTTCTCGACAATCCGATAGCGCACCATCGCATTGTCGATCCTCGCCATGTTGCGGGCCTGCCACTCCTTGCGCGCCGCCTCGTAGGTGTGAAACGGTCCGTACTCTTCGAGTGGCGCATCCTTCGCCAGAGTCTTGAAATCCGTGTCGGTGAATTCGCCGCCGACAACCCAATATTCCGCCATTGCCGAACCCTAAGCCCCAAGACAAGAACAGCCGCGGTCGAGCCTATCGCATGGTCGGCCCGACTGCCAGCTACGCTGTTTTGCGCTCACCGCCCCACGGCCGCCGCGAAATTGCACAAAACACCGCCTATCGCACATCCCGTCACCACTGTGAATTTTCAAAGATCAGGGTTTCCACGGGTTGTCGTGCGCTGAGGCATCGCTATACTCCGTGCGCCTCATGAAGCCTCTAGCCAAATCGCGCGTCGAGCTTTACCGACGCGTCTACGCCGCATTCAACGCGCCGGTCAGCCGGTTCGACTGCGGCAAGAAATGCGCCCCGCACAACGGCGGAACGCCGGTCTGCTGCTCGACCGAGAACGCGGTGCCGATCCTCGACAAGTGGGAGTTCGACCTGCTCCGGTCGCGCAGCGATCTGTGGCGGCCCTATAAGCCCACCGACGCCGCGGGCAAGGCCATCGTCGCCGACATGCATCACGAATGCCGGGCCGCCGAATGCAAGGGGGCGGCGTTCTGCGAGCGCGAAAACCGCGCCATGGCGTGCCGCGCCTTCCCATTCTTTCCCTACATCACGCGGGACGGGCAAATCCCCGGGCTCGCCTATTACTGGGTGTTCGAGGACCGGTGCTGGCTGATCAGCCATCTCGAGGTGGCGACGCGCGACTTCGTGCGCGAGTGCCTCGCCGCATACGAGACGATCTTCGCCGAGGACCACCTCGAATACGAAACCAACCGGGACATGTCCGCCGACATGCGCCGGGTGTTCGCGCGATGGAACCGCGGCATCCCGCTGATCGGCCGCGACGGCGGCTACTTCATGGTTGAGCCGCGCACGCATGTCATCCGCCCGGCGGAGCCCAGCGAGTTCCCACAGCACGGGCCGTATCGGAACGAAAAGCCGCAGGCCGAGGCCGCGGACTGACCGGCTCGCGTCAGCTTGCGGAGCTGACGGCTGCTGCCAGGCTGCCGAGCGTTGCAATGAAATCGCGCCGTCTCATCTGTCCCCACTGACCGACCATGCCGGCACGCCGGCATCGTCGCACGAGCCCTACGTCTCTCTCCACCCTTACCTTATCGCGCGCCGATACGGTGCTGGGTGTGAAGCGCTTCACATCAGCCCGGCGGACCCCAAGCGAATTCGCGCAGCACGGGCCATTCGGGACGAAAAGCCACAGGCCGAGGCGTCGGATGAGCGACTCCGATTGCGGGACGTTCAGCCTAGGTAGACTATGGGCAGCCGGAGGGCGATCTCTTAAGCCCTCCGTGGAGGCCCTCATGGCAAAAGACAAAACGGACGCCGTGTACCGGATCGTCGATGTTGTCGGTGTCAGCGGGACGTCGTGGGAGGACGCAGGCCGGAACGCCGTCGAAACGGCAGCCAGTTCGCTGCGCGACCTGCGCATCGCGGAAGTGACGAAAATGGACATGAAGGTGGAGGAGGGAAAGGTCGTCGCCTTTCGCACGCGCGTCGCGCTCTCCTTCAAATACGAAGCCTGACGCCAGCACCCCGTTCTAACCGTCGGCGAACAGGAACGTCCCCAACACCACCCAGCGCCGGGCGGTGGCCGCCGCGCGCGGCTTCGCCACCAGCGGCGTGGTGTAGTGCCAGAATGGCAGGCGATAGACGGTGACCAGGCCGGGCGTGGTCACATCGACGTCTTCGCTGAAATGTCCGTCGCGCGCATAGACCAGCTGCTGGCGCGCCACGCCCGGGCCGGCGAAGGTCAGGTGCACATCGACATAGCCGGCGGCGGCGCGCGGGTCCTCCGGATGATGGTCGGTGTGCGGGCCGGCGTAATCGCCGGGTCGATAGCACAGCACCTGGCGGCCGAATTCGGCGGCGAGCGGCCGTCCGGCCACGATCTCGACGAACCGCCGGAAGCTCGGGCTGCCGGTCATGGCGATCAGGCCGACGCGTTCGGCGGCGGCCCAGGCGTTGCCGCCGCGGCGCTCCAGAAAGGCGGTCCCCACCCGGGCGGTCTTGCGCAAGCGCTCCTGATAGTTGCGCGTCTGGCCGGTAATCGAGTCCGGCGGGATGGGCTGCGAGAGCACGGCCATATGCGGCGACAAAGCGCGATCCAGCAGCGCCCACGCCGCCCGCGCCTTCTCCGCGTCGATCGCGCCGCTCAGCGCCAGGAACGGCCGATCCGGACTGGCGAGCGCGCCCTGCGCGGCGGCGTCGCGGCCGTCCAGGATGCGCCGGCCCTTGGCGGTGAGCAGATCGGCAAACTCGGCAGGAAAGCGTCTCATCGGCCGGTAACGTAGCCTCCCGCGGCGGCCCACACTATAGTTCGGCGCATGCCGTATTCGTCTTTGCGCGATTTCATGAACAGGCTCGAGCGCGAGAAGCGTCTCGTGCGCGTGCATGAGCCGGTGTCGACGGTCCTCGAAATGACCGAGGTCCAGACCCGGCTGCTGGCCGAGGGCGGACCGGCGGTCCTGTTCGAGAATGCGGTGCAGGCCGACGGACGGCGGTCCACCATGCCGGTGCTGGTCAATCTCTTCGGCACCGTCGAGCGCGTCGCCTGGGGGATGGACCGCCTGCCGCACCAGCTGCGCGAGGTCGGCGAAACGCTGGCGTTCCTGCGCCAGCCCGAGCCGCCCGGCGGCTGGCGCGAAGCGTTGGAGCTGCTGCCGCTCGCCCGCACCGTCCTGGCGATGAAGCCGAAGACCGTCTCCTCGGCACCGTGCCAGGAGATCGTGTGGCGTGATGGCGAGATCGATCTCAACCGGCTGCCGATCCAGACGTGCTGGCCCGGCGAGCCGGCGCCGCTGATCACTTGGCCGCTGGTGGTGACGCGGGGGCCATCCACCCGGCGCGAAGACGATTACAACCTAGGCATCTACCGGATGCAGGTGACCGGCGCGCGCACGACCTTGATGCGGTGGCTGAAGCATCGCGGCGGGGCGCAACATTTTGCCCGATGGCAGCAGGAGAAGCAGGAGAAGCTGCCGGCGGCGGTGGTGATCGGCGCCGACCCCGGCACAATCCTGGCGGCGGTGACGCCGGTGCCGGACACGCTGTCGGAATACCAGTTCGCCGGGCTGCTGCGCGGCCGGAAGGTGGAGCTGGTCGACTGCAAGACGGTGCCGCTGAAGGTGCCAGCGGAGGCCGAGATCGTCATCGAAGGCCATGTCAGCCTCGACGAGTATGGGGACGAAGGGCCGTATGGCGACCACACCGGTTATTACAACGCGGTCGAAAAATTCCCGGTGTTCCAGGTGAGCGCCGTGACGATGCGACGCGATCCAATCTACCTGTCGACCTTCACCGGCCGGCCGCCCGACGAACCCTCGGTGCTCGGCGAGGCGCTCAACGAGGTGTTCATTCCGCTGCTGCAGCAGCAATTTCCCGAGATCGTCGATTTCTGGCTGCCGCCGGAGGGCTGCTCGTATCGGATCGCCGTGGTCGCGATCAAGAAGGCCTATCCGGGCCACGCCAAGCGCCTGATGATGGCGGTGTGGTCGTATCTCCGGCAGTTCATGTACACGAAGTGGGTGATCGTCGTGGACGACGACATCGACGCGCGAAACTGGAAGGACGTGATGTGGGCGGTGGCGACGCGCATGGACCCGGCGCGCGACCTCACCGTCGTCGAGAACACGCCGATCGATTACCTGGATTTCGCGTCGCCCGAGTCCGGGCTCGGCGGCAAGGTCGGACTGGATGCGACCAACAAGTGGCCGCCGGAGACCAAGCGGGCGTGGGGCACCGAGATCCGGATGAGCGACGAGGTGATCCGCACCGTCACCGAGAAATGGCCGAAGCTCGGCCTGCCCGGTTCGGGCCGATCAATCTGGAAGTAGGGCCGATCTGGAAGTAGGGCCGATCGCGGGATTTCGAAGCGATTCTTACTCCCGCGTCATTCCCGCGAACGCGGGAATCCATGGTTCAATCGGCACGATGGATGCCCGCTTTCGCGGGCATGACGACATAGGGTGGTCAGTCGGTCAGCGCGGCAGGTGCTGCTCGATCCACTGGCGCAGGACCTGCGCCGGCATCGCACCGGCCTGGCGGGCGATCTCGCGACCGCGATGGAACACCGCCACGGTCGGAATCGAGCGGATCTGGTACCGCGCGCCGAGCTCCTGCTGGGCGTCGACATCCACCTTGCCGAAGCGCACGCGCGGCTCCATCTCCGCCGCGAGCTGCTCGAAGACTGGCGCCATCATCTTGCACGGGCCGCACCACGCCGCCCAAAAATCCACCACCAGCGGCAGATCGGCCTTGGCGTGGTGGTCGAAACTCTTGGCGTCGAGCGCCGCCGGGTGGCCGGTGAACAAGGCCTGATGGCAGTTGCCGCATTTTCCGCCCGCCCCCAGCCGGTCGGCGGGGATGCGATTGAGCGTCCCGCAATGCGGGCAGGCAACGAGCAAAGTCGGCTTGGTTGCGGTGTCGGCCATGTGGTGTCCTATGGTTAACGTGGCGCGGCGGGCCGCCGATTCAAGGCGCCCTGACGCCGGCAAACCTGCGCCGTCGGCCGGCTGGCGATTCAGGGGGTGATGGCCTAAACTTACCCTGACCGTCCATTCAATCGGACGTCGGGGCAAACCGGGAAACGCACGCAAGTTCAGTCGCGCGCCTGCCGCGCAGCGCCGCAGGGCGAACGAGGTGACCGTGACGACCCAGAGTTCGCGGGCAAACGCGCCGGTGTTGGAGCACGCCCTCGCCAGAAGCGACGGGAAGCCGGTCGACCTATCACGTCAAATCCTGCGCCGCGCCGACCTGTCCGACCGGCGCCTGTCGCACGCACGCATGATCGGCACCGATCTGACCGACGCCTTGCTGGTGCGCACCCATCTCACGGACGCTGACCTGTTCGGCTCCACGCTCGACGGCGCCATTCTGCGGCGGGCGGACCTCACCCGCGCGGTGCTGCGCGGCGTCTCGCTGCGCGGCGCCAATATGAGCTATGCGACGCTCACCGACGCCGATTTCCGCGGCGGGTTCATGGTCGATCCCGACCGGGTCGGTCCGGTCGGGCGCCGCGTCAGCGACATCTCGTCCTGCGTGGCGGACTACGCCATGGCGGCGCGGGCCAAGCTCGCCGGGGTCAACCTGCACGGGGCGAGCTTCGTCGGCGCCAATCTCGACGGCGCCAACCTGTCCGGGGCCGACCTGTCGCAGGTGAACATGTCGTTCACCAGCCTGAAGGGCGCCGACCTTTCCGAGGCGCGCCTGGCCAAGACGAGTTTTGCCGGCGCCGACCTGTCGAACGCGCTGCTCAGAAACGCGGTCGGCGACGGCGCCGTGTTCAGCGGCGCCCGCCTCGACGGCGCCGCTCTCGACGGCCTCGACCTCGGCAACTGCGAGCGCGAGGCGCGGGTGCCTATCCTGGCGCGCGCCGAGTTCCCGAGCAGCATCGCGGCGGTTCTGGACGCGCACGAGACCTGGCTGAAATCGGCCGGTGCCGCGGGTCGGCGCGGCGTCATCGAAGGCGAGAATCTCAGCCATTTCGACCTGTCAGGCCGCGATCTCAGCGGCATCAAGATCAAGCGCAGCAAGCTGATCGGTGCCCGGTTCGCGCGCAGCATGCTGACGCTCGCGAACCTGTCGCGCTGCGATTTCCTCGCCGCTGATTTCACCGGCGCCATCCTGGTCGGCACGCTGTTCGACGGCGCCAATCTGATGCGCGCCTCCCTGTCCGGGGCGCGGACCGGCCGGATCCCCATTCTCGATCCGAACGGCCAGCCGACGGGGCGGGAGCAGCCCACCAGCTTCGCGCATGCCGACCTCCGCGGGGCGGAGACCGCCGGTCTCGACCTCACCGCCTGTATCACCGAAAGCGCCGTCCTGAGCTGACGGGGCTCCCCGGGCCCCGGCGGCCGGCGTGGCGGGCTGGGGTTGTTACCACCCCACCCCATGGCTACTCTCCTATGACTTGGCGCCGGTTGACCCCGGCTGCCCCGCGCCCCAGATAAACGGGGCTCCCCAGACAACGGACCCGGATTGGCCCACGATCACAATGGCCGGTGACTTCCTCCTCAGCCACGAAGCGGCCATCCGCGGGGGCGCGTTTGCCGCCATCCTCGCCGCGACCGCGGCCGCCGAGCTCGCCGCACCGCGGCGGCCGCTCACCGTGGGGCGCGGCGTCCGCTGGCCGCGCAACCTGTCGCTGGTCGCGATCGACGCGCTCTGCCTGCGGTTTCTGTTCCCGCTCCTGGCGGTCCAAACGGCCCTCATCGCGCGGGAGAACGGCTGGGGGCTGTTCACCCAGCTGGACCTCCCCGCCGTGGCGGCGATCCCGCTGACCGTCCTGGCGCTCGATCTCGTGATCTACGCCCAGCACCGCGCCTTCCACGCCGTGCCGCTGCTGTGGCGGCTGCACATGGTCCACCACGCCGACCTCGACATCGACGTGACCACCGGCGGCCGCTTCCATCCGTTCGAGATCATCCTGTCGATGCTGCTGAAGATGGCGGTCGTGCTGGTGCTCGGCGGCGCCGCGGTCGGCGTCATTCTGTTCGAAGTGCTGCTCAACGCGACCACGATGTTCAACCACGGCAACCTGTCGCTGCCGCGCGCTGTCGACCGGCTGCTGCGCACCGTCGTGGTCACGCCGGACATGCATCGCATCCATCACTCGGTGCGCCGCGAGGAGACGAACAGCAATTTCGGCTTCAACGTGCCGTGGTGGGACCGCCTGTTCGGCACCTATCGCGATCAGCCCCAGGACGGTCATATGACGATGACCATCGGGCTGCGGCAATTCCTGGACAAGCGCCGGCAGTCGCTCGGCTGGATGCTCATGTTGCCGTTCGTCGGCACACCAGGTGACTACCCGCGCCGCAGCACCGGACTCCTTCAGACCAGCCCGCCACCTCCCGCCCCTTCGGAACCGACATGACCAATCCCAACCCGCATCTGAATTTCCTCAGTGACCTCCTGGCCAAGGCGAAACGCGCCGGGGCCGATGCCGCCGACGCGGTGCTCGTCGAAGGCTGGTCGATCAGCCATCGCCGCCGGCTCGGCAAGCTCGAGAAGCTGGAGCGCTCGGAGGGACAGGACCTGGGCTTGCGCGTGCTCATCGGCAAGCGCCAGGCGATCGTGTCGAGCTCCGATCGCGCGCCGGCGGCGATCGGTCCGCTGGTCGAACGCGTGATCGCGATGGCCAAGGCGGCACCAGAGGACCCGTATTGCGGGCTCGCCGATCCGGCCGACATCGCGCACGCACTGCCCGATCTCGACCTGCTCGACCCGGTCGAGCCGTCGATCGAAGCCTTGGTCGAGCGCGCCCGCGCCGCCGAGGAGACCGCGCTCGCGGTGAAGGGGATCACCAATTCCGAGGGGTCGGAGGCCGGCTGGAGCCGCACTTCGGTCGCGATCGCGGCCACCAACGGATTTGCCGCGGCGTACAGCCGGTCCGGGCATTCGGTTGGCGTGTCGGTGATCGCCGGCGAGGGAACGGCGATGGAGACCGACGGTGATTTCACCTCGGCGCTGCACGGCGGCGACCTCGAGAACGCCGAGACGATCGGACGGCGCGCCGCCGAGCGCACGCTCCGGCGGCTGAACCCGCGCAAGGTCGACACCTGCAAATGCCCGATCGTCTACGACCCGCGGGTCGCCAACGGCATCGTCCGCCATCTCGCCGGCGCCATCAACGGCAGCGCCATCGCGCGCGGCACCAGCTTCCTCAAATCGAAGATGGGGGCGCAGATCTTCCCGGCGTCGGTCACCATCGTCGACGACCCGCTGCGCCGGCGCGGCCTGTCCTCGAAGCCGGTCGACGGTGAAGGCATCGCCCCGCAGCGGCGCAAGATCATCGACAACGGCGTGCTCACCACCTGGATCCTCGACCTGCGCTCGGCGCGCCAGCTCGGCCTGAAAAGCACCGGCCATGCGTCGCGCGGCACGTCGTCGCCGCCTGGCCCGTCGAGCACCAATGTGTGGCTGGAAGCCGGTGCGGTGTCGCCGGAGGCGCTCATCCGCGACATCAAGGCGGGGCTCTACGTGACCGAGCTCGCCGGTATGGGGGTCAACCAGGTGACCGGCGATTACAGCCGCGGCGCCACCGGCCTGTGGATCGAGAACGGCGAGCTCGCTTACCCGGTGAGCGAGATCACGGTCGCGGGGAATCTCGGCGAGATGTTCAGGAACGTGACGGCGGCCAACGATCTCCAGTTCCGCTACGGGACGGACGCGCCGACCTTGCGCATCGACGGGATGACCGTCGCGGGACGTTAGCGCCGCGGCGGCGTCACACCGCCAGGGCGCGCCGCGGACGAAACGGGATGATCTCGGCCGACGCGCGATCGCGGTCGGGCGAGAGCTCCGGCAATGCCGGCAGCATCGCCACGCAATAGGCAGCAGGTAGTCGCGTAGCGATCAGCCACGGCATCAGCGGAAACAGCCAGAAGCTGGTTGGCCACATGTCGCAGCCTCCTTTCCGATTGAGCGCCCTTAATCATGCGCTCGACAGGGTTAACGTTCTGTCACCAGTGGACGGAACTTGTCCACAGCGGGTGCGACTCGGACGCGCTCGCATACCCCAGAATGGGGGAAGAAAGCCGGAACGCAAGCCTCATGGATTTGTTTCTAGACAGTCCGTCGCCACGTTGCACACTGATGGACACACACCAGTGAGAGGACACACACCAGTGAGAGGGAGAGTGCCAATGGCCAAAGCCGCACATCATGAAGCTCCGCATCAGACCGAGAGTCAGAACGGCCAGCAGTTCCGCGGCATGATCCAGCCGGAAGCGGTCATTGAAACCTACGGCAAGTTCCTGAAGCAGATGGAGGCCATCAATCGCCAGTGGCTGGGCAGCATGCGCCAGACCGCCGAGGCGGGTTGGGAGCTGGCCTCGCAGATGACCGATTCCGCCATGGCCGACGGACGGCGACTCTCCGATCTGTATCTCAGGCTTTACGAAGCCGACATGTCGGCCGCGACATCGGCGGTCCGGCAGATGGGCAGCGAGACGACGTCGGCCGCCAGCCGCCATCTGTCGGCGGTGCAGCGGTCAAGCGTCGGCGACTGAGCTGCGAGCGGATGAAGCGGCGGGCCCGGTTATTTCGCCGCCGCCCGCGCCCGCTCGAGATAGACCGTTTCCTGATATTTTTCCGGCTGGACGGGCTTGCCCGCCGGCAGCAGGCCGACGTCGCGCATCGATTCCAGGACGTTGATGAGGCCGGGCGCGCTGATGCCGAGATCGCGCGGCAGGATCCCGTAGCGAATCGTATCTTCGATGGCGCGGATCGCGTACGGGTGCAGCGTGGAGACCTCGACGACCGTAATCCCCGCCGCGATATCCTTGTGGGCGTACATCCAGTCGGTCGCCCGCAGCATGCCGACAAGAAAGCGCTCCAAGGTCGCCGGGTTCGCCGCCGCCCAGTCGCGGTTCACGTTGATGGTCGAGAACTGCCAGTCGGCAATGTAATCGAACGCCGGTCCCATATTGGTGAAGCCCGCGCCCTCGGCTTCGTAGCTGAGCGGGAACGGCTGCAGCCCGGCATCGATGGCGCCCGCTTGGAGCAGGCGCCAGCGCGTCGGCGCGCCGCCCACCGCTTTCTCCGCATAGTCCTTCGGCGACAGACCGTGGCGGGCCGCGATCCGGCGCAGCACGAAAGTCGTGCCCTCCTGAAGCGACAGCACGCCGAACGTGGCACCCTTCAGGTCTTCGAAGCGCTTGAAGCGGCTCTGCGCGATGATGAAGTGGGGCAGCTTCGCCGCGTTCCCGGCAACGATCCGCAAGGGGCCACCCGCCTCGACGTCCTGGATCAGGCCTTCGGTCGAGGCGATCGTCACCTGCAGCCCGCCCGCCCTGAGCTCCTCATTCGCCTTCTCGCCGTTGTCGAGCACGCTGACGTTCACGTCGAGGCCTTGCTCGGCGAATAGCCCCGTGGTCCGCCCTGCCCACACCGGCACGTAGAACACCGTGCGCGAGATTACGCCGACCCTGAGCGGCGTCATCGTCGACGGCTCTGCGAGCACGGCCGACGGGCGGACCGTGACCGCGGCCAGGACGGCAAGCACCGACAGAAGTGGGCGAAGCATAAAATCCCTCGTCTCTGGAAGTCATCCTATCGCGGAACCAAAGCCGCGTGGTTGTGATTTACTTCGCCGTATTGGCGACTCGAATGCCGGTGCTAGAGTTGCGCGCATGCCGGGCTTTGCGCGGGAAAGAAAAATCGGGGGTGTCGTCGCCGGGATCGACGAAGCCGGGCGCGGCCCTTTGGCCGGCCCGGTGGTCGCCGCCTGCGTGGTCCTCGATGCGCAGCGCACGACCCGCAAGCTGTCCCGCGCCATCGACGATTCGAAGAAACTTACGCGTAAGGAGCGCGAGACCGCGTTCGAGCTGCTGCTGGCGGCACGGGCCGAGGGCGTCGCCTCGATCGGCGTCGGCGCGTCCAGTGTCCGGACCATCGACAGGATCAACATCCTGCAAGCGACGTTGCTGGCGATGCGCCGCGCCGTGACGCGTCTGCCGGTCCGTCCGGACCATGTCCTGATCGATGGCGACCGGGTCCCTCGCGACCTGCCCTGCCCCGCGACACCGGTGGTCGGCGGCGATGCGGTGTGCATCTCGATCGCCGCCGCCTCGATCGTCGCCAAGGTGCTGCGCGACCGCGCCATGATCCGCCTCAGCACCCGCTATCCCGGCTTCGGCTGGATAACCAATGTCGGCTACGCGACCGACGAGCACACCCAAGCCATAGCGCGGCTAGGTGCCACACGCCACCACCGCTTGAGCTTCGCGCCCTGTGCACAATTTGTTCTAAGCCTTTGATTCCAAAAACATATTGACGTGGACTCCGGCGTGACTCAAAGTCTCGCCCATGACTACACGCGCTCCTGCGGGCGGTAGGAGCGATGGGGGGCCGGCCGGGACCGGGTCAGAAGACCGGATCCTGATCGGCGACTGCGTCGCACACATGGCGGAGCTTCCAGAAGGAAGCATCGACATGATCTTCGCCGACCCGCCGTACAATCTGCAGCTCAAGGGCGAGCTGCACCGGCCGAACAACTCGCGCGTCGACGGCGTCGAGGACGAGTGGGATCAGATCGGCGATTTCGCCGCCTACGACCGCTTCACCCGGGCGTGGCTCAAGGCGGCGCGCCGGGTGCTGAAGCCCGACGGCACGATCTGGGTGATCGGCAGCTATCACAACATCTTCCGCGTCGGTGCGGCGCTGCAGGACCTGGGTTTCTGGACCTTGAACGACGTGGTGTGGCGCAAGACCAACCCGATGCCGAATTTCCGCGGCCGGCGCTTCACCAACGCGCATGAGACGCTGATCTGGGCAGCGCACGGCGAGGACAGCCGCTACACGTTCAACTACGCCGCGATGAAGGCGCTGAACGAGGACCTGCAGATGCGGAGCGACTGGCTGATCCCGGTCTGCGGCGGCCCCGAGCGGCTGAAGCAGAACGGCAAGAAGGCGCACCCCACCCAGAAGCCGGAAGCGCTGCTGCACCGGGTGATCCTCGCCGCGACCAAAACCGGCGAGACCGTGCTCGACCCGTTCTTCGGCAGCGGCACCACCGGGGCGGTTGCGAAGAAGCTCGGCCGGCGCTTCGTCGGCATCGAGCGCGATCCGAGCTATGCGGCCATCGCCAAGGTGCGGATCGCCGACGTCCGCGCCGCCAGCGACAGCGATCTCGCGGTCACCCCATCAAAGCGCGAGGAGGCGCGCATCCCGTTCGGCTGGCTGGTCGAGCGCGGACTGCTGCAGCCGGGCGAAGTGCTGACCGACCCGAGCGGCCGGCTGACGGCGCGGGTGCGCCCCGACGGCACGCTGGCAACCTCCGGCCCTGGCGGCGATCACCGCGGCTCCATCCACCAGGTGGGTGCCGCCGTTCAGGGTGCACCCGCGTGCAACGGCTGGACGTTCTGGTGCGTCAATCTCGAAGGCCGGCGCGTGCCGATCGACGTGCTGCGCCAGAAACTGCGGGCCCAACTCTGACCGGCTCGCGGGTAGCCGCCTCGGTGTTTGCGCGTTCCACGCAAAGCACCTGACCAACCCTACCCGCTCGCCGGCGCGCGCCCATCCGGGCGCGCGGGTGACTTACGGCAATCGCTCGCTCGTAAATTCAGCGGAACGGGATCGCGTACATCAGGCCGCCGCGCGTCCACAAATCGTTCGGCCCGCGGTCGAGCTTCAGCGGGCCGCCCTTGCCGACGTTGCGGTCGTAGCTTTCGCCGTAATTGCCCACCTGCTTGATCACGTTGTACGCCCAGCGGTCGTCGACGCCGAGCATCTTGCCGAAGCCGCCACTCACGCCCAGCAACCGCTGTACATCGGGCCGCGGCGATTTCAGCATCTCGTCGACATTCGCCTGCGTCACACCGTCCTCCTCGGCCTCGATCATCGCCATCAGGACGTACTTCACCAGATCGAACCACTGGTCGTCGCCGTGGCGCAGCAGCGGCCCGAGCGGCTCCTTCGAAATGCGGTCGGGCAGGATCCGGTAGTCGCCGCCGCCGACCTTCGACACCAGCACCGCCGCGAGCGCCGAGGCGTCCTGGGTCAGAACGTCGCAGCGGCCCGAGAAGAAGACGCTGTACATCACGTCCTGGTTCTCCAGGATCACCGGCGTGAACTTGAGGTTCCGCGAGCGGAACCAGTCGGCCATCGTCATCTCGTGCGTCGTGCCCTGGGCCGCGCAGATGGTCGCCCCGTCGAGCTCCTTCAGCTCCTTGACGTTGACCTTGGACGACACGAGGAACGCCTGGCCGTCGTAGAAGTTGATGCCGGCGTAATTGAGCCCCAGCGCCGTGTCGCGCGACAGCGTGATCGTCGAATTGCGCAACAGGACGTCGATCTCGCCGGACTGCAAAGCGGTGAACCGGGACTGCGCGGTCAGCGGCACGTATCGCGTCTTGGTCGCGTCGCCCAACATGGCGGCGGCGATCGCCTTGCACAGGTCGACGTCGAGACCCGTCCATACGCCGGCGCTATCCGGCATCGAGAAGCCGACGAGCCCGGTGTTGACGCCGCAGATCACCGCGCCGCGCGCCTTCACCGCATCGAATGTCGGGCCGGCCAGCGCCGGGCCGCTCATCCCGAGAACCAGGGCGGCGACCGCCGCCGCCCGCATCGTCCACATGCCACGCATAGGCCCCTCCTCCTTGCTGACAATCCGGCCGCCGGTCAGCGGCGGCCCCTCATCGGCCGATCGTCGCGATGGCCGCGTCCACGGCCTCGCCCAGACGATCCGCGATCTCATTCATGTCGGTTTCGCTGGCGATGAACGGCGGCGCCAGCAGCACGTGGTCGCCAGCCCGGCCATCGATGGTGCCGCCCATCGGATAGACCATCAGCCCGCGCTGGAACGCCTGCTGCTTGATGCGCGCGGACAGGCGATGTGACGGATCGAACGGCGCCTTGGAGGCGCGGTTTTCGACCAGCTCGATGGCCTGCAGCAAGCCGCGGCCGCGGATGTTCCCGACATGATGGTGGTTGCCGAAGCGCTGCTCCAGCGCCGCCTGAAGCGCGTCGCCGAGCGGGGCGACGCGGCCGAGAACGCCGTCCTCGAGCAGGCATTTCTGGACCGCGAGCGCCGCCGCGCAGGCCATCGGATGGGCCGAGAAGGTGTGGCCGTGCTGGAAGAAGCCGCTGCCGCCGGCGAAGGCGTCATAGATCTTCTTCTGCACGAGCACGGCACCGACCGGCTGGTAACCGGCACCCAGGCCCTTGGCCATGACCAGGAGGTCCGGCACCACGCCTTCGGCGAGACAGGCATGCAACGTCCCGGTCCGGCCCATGCCGCACATGACCTCATCCAGGATGAGCAGCACGCCGTAGCGGTCGCAGATCTCGCGGATGCGCCGAAAATAGCCGGGGACGGGCGTCACCGCGCCGGAGGTCGCCCCGACCACCGTCTCGGCGATGAAGCCCGCAATCGCGTTCGGGCCGTGCTTCAGGATGCACCGCTCGAGCTCGTCGGCGACGCGGTGCCCGTACGCCTCATCGGTCTCGTCGTCGTTCTTGAAGCGGTAGGAGAAGCAGGGCGAGATCTGCGGCACGTCCATGAGCAGCGGCCGATACGGCTCGCGCCGCCATTCATTGCCGCCCGCCGCCAGGGCCCCCAGCGTGTTGCCGTGATAGCTCTGGCGCCGCGAGATGAAGGTGCGGCGCGCGACGTCGCCAGTCTCGATGAAATACTGCCGCGCCATCTTGAGCGCGGTCTCGACCGCCTCGGATCCGCCGGACAGCAGATAGACGCGGTCCATGCCGGGAGGGGCATGCGCGATCAGCACATCGGCGAGCTCCTCGGCGGCCTCGCTGGTGAAAAACCCGCTATGCACGAAGGCCAATGTCTCGGCCTGGCGGCGCAAGGCCTCGACGATGCGCGGATGGCCGTGCCCCAGGCTCGACACAGCGGCACCGCCCGACGCGTCGAGATAGCGGCGGCCCTGCCGGTCGATCAGATGGATCCCCGCGCCGCCGACCGCGACCGGAGGCTGAACGCGGGTGTCGCGCGGAAAAACATGGCTCACGGCGATCTCCGCACGACCGGCTCGACATAGGTGCGCATCGCCTCCAGCCGGTCTTGGGTGCGCCGGATCGCCTTCAGCGCCTTGGCGCCGCCGCGGCTGGCCAGCATCGCGACCAGCGCCTCGACGACGCCGCTCGCCGCGGTCAGCGAGTGGAAGAACGACGGCGTGTCGGTTGCGGCGACCAGCACATGATCGGCATGGGGTGCGAGCGGCGACAGGTCGCTATCGGTCAGAGCCACCACCCGGGCACCGGCCTTGGCGGCCATCTCGGCCGCGGCCACCGCGTCGCGCGAATAGGGGGCCATGGTCATGACGACCATCGCGTCGCCGCGCTCGATCGCGAACAGCGCGTTGTCGAGCACACCGGACGGGCTCGCGGCCAGGAACAGGTCGCGGCGGAAGAAGCTCCAGACGTAGTGGAGATAGAAGGCCAGCGGATAAAGGCTGCGCAGGCCGACGATCCAGACGCGCCGCGCGCGTTCCAGGGTCTCGGCACTCGCCCGGATCACATCGACACCGTTGGCGCGCTGCGTGGCCCCGAGATTGGTGATCTGCGTGTTGAAGATTTGCTCGTAGATCCCGGACGGATCGCCGACACTTTGCAGCCGTTCGGCCTTCGCGGCGTAGCTGAGGGCACCCGGCAGGATCCGGCCAAGGATCTCGCGACGCAGCTCCGGATAGCCGGCAAATCCCAGGGCCTGCGCCAGGCGCACGAAAGTCGCCGGTGTCACGGCGGCGCTCTTCGCCAGGTCGCGCAGGCTGTGGATCGCGACGAGATCGGGATGGCGGCTGAGAAACCGCGCCGCCCGGCGCAGCTGCGGGCTGAGCCGGTCCATCGCGGCGCCAAGTACATCATGCATCTGGGCAGTGGCCGCCATCGGGCACCGAGCTGTCGGGAGGTGTGAAACAGTAATTCCAATACGGTTTAATTGCAACATATGTTGCAATCAAGGGCAGTGGGCGAGGAGACCCGCGGCTCGCGCGCAGGAACTCACCCGCGGAGGGCGCGGAGGGCCTTCATTCGGTCAGCAGATAAAAAAATCCCCCCGGCGCGCGCGGCGGGGGGGCCTAGCGCGGCCGGGGGGACTGGCAGCCGCGGCGTCAGGGGCACCGCGGTGCAACGCCCGAGGCGGCGGGGGGAGCTGCCTCGGGCGCCGAACGTCAGGCGGGGTTACTTCTTCACCGCCTCGGCAGAATTCGTCGCCTTGCTGTCGGACTTCTCGGCCTTGTGCTGCACCGTCTTGTGCGCAGGCTTCGCTGTCTTCGACGGGGAAGCGGCCGGCGCCGGAGTGGTCGGGCTGTTGGTCTGGGCGAACGCGGCGGTCGTCAGGCCGAAACCGGCGGCCAGCGCAATCGCGAGAGCGAGAGTGGAGATTTTCATTGAGGAGGCTCCTTGAAATTTGTCGCCGGCGAATGCCGGTCTCTCCCACAACGCTGCACACGGCCCGATCTATTCCGCGATCCTCTAAAAGATACGCGGTAATTGCGGCGGGAATACGGCGCGGTTAACGCGCGTTATTTCCCGAGCAAGCCTTTGAGCTGGTCGCCGACATTGCCGCCCACACCGGCCTTTCCGAGCTGCTCCTGCACCACGCCGCCGAGGTTCTTCTGCAGCTCGGCCACCGCCGTTTTCTGCGCCTGATCGGTGATCGCGGTGATGATGAGCTGGGTCACCTCGGCCGGTGTCGCACCGCCCTCTTTGCGGCCAATGTCGGCGAGGTGCAGCGGCGGAAGGGTGGTCTTCAGGGTGCGGCCCTGCAGCACGGTCGCGGCCACCGTCACCTCGCCGCCGCGGACGTCGAGACTGTCGATGATGAGCTTGCGCTCATCGGCCTTCGCCGCCGGCGCCGGAGATGAGGGCGACGATGGGGCCGCGGACGATTGCGGCTGCGGCGATGGCGGCGAGCTGCTCGACGGCGTCGGATTGGCGCCGGTACCGGTGCTCGACTTTGCCGACGCCGAGCCGCCGGCATATTGAGTCACGTTCTGCTGGATCTTCTGCAGGTTGCCGCCGGAGGACCCCTGCTCGTACGTCACCTTCGGGCCGTCGATCACCACCTGCTTGATCACCACCGGGTTCTTCGTGATCGTCCCGGTGTCGACGGTCAGCGAGATCGAGCCGAGCTCGAAGGCATGGGGCGCGGAGAAGCCTTTCGGATTGCCGATGACCAGATCGGAGATCGAGCCCTCGCCGCTCGAGGCGGACAGCGTCACCGAGTTCACCGTAACCTGAGCCTGCGTCGCTTCGCTGCCGTACTTCTCGATCCCGGCTTTGATGATCGCGCCGATATTCGAGTAGAGGAAGAAAACGCCCGCCGCGACGACGGCGATCAACACCACCACGCCGATGATGATCTTCTTGGCCATGTGATTCTCCTGCTAAACGAGATGCGCCCCGCGCTCCGCCGCGGCCGCGACGGGAGGGCGGGGCGCACCCATGGACCTGTTGATCATTGCAGCGCGGCGCGCCGCAACGCACTTAACCGCGCCGCGTGCGATTCCAGGGGCAGTTCGCCTTGCTGGCCTGAGTCGCATCGTATTGGCCGGACGTATTCGGATACTGCCGGTAGACCACCGAGCCATCCGGCATGCACACCGGGTCCAGGAACGAACCCTGCGGCTCGGAGCGGCCACCACCACAGGCGGCAAGGGTCAACAGACCGAGAACCAAAACGGCATAACGCATACTTATCTCCTCTCCTGATTTGATCCCTGTTGCCCCGCACTACTGTGATATGGCTGCTTTCAGCCAAAATTGGATCGAATCCTAGGCCTTTCAATGCGTCCAATGGGTTCAAACAGCGTGTCGAAAAAATGTCACAGCCGACTCGGAATCGGACGCGGCTTGTGCAGACCGCGACTCGACGCCGGCGGGACAAACCGCGACGCCTAAATGTTGAGATAATCGCCAGTGAAGAAGTGGCGCGCCCGGAGAGATTCGAACTCCCAACCCCCAGATCCGTAGTCTGGTGCTCTATCCAGTTGAGCTACGGGCGCAAGTTCGGCAGACAATCAGCGCCAAACGGCGCCAATCCGCGAAAGGTGCGGGACACTACTTGATGAGGGGCGCCCGGCGCAAGCGCCGTGCCCTGGCGGCAACGGTCATTCGCGAACCCGCGTCAGGCCTACTAAATATGGGGTGTGGGCCCTAGTTTCGCCTTGTCCACTTTCAGGGCATTCGTTACCATGATCCGCCGATAAAAAACGGCGCAGGGGCAAATTACATGCATTTTACTGTTTCGACGGGCGCTCCGGTGGGGGAGTCCCGTCGTTCTGTGACAATTCTCAGTCACAGTGGCCGCGCGCTCGCAGCGCTCCTTTGCCTAGGGACAGCGCTGACGCTCGGGGCGTGCAGCTATGCCTCCGAAGCGTTGTGGCCGTCACTCACGGGCCAGGACCCACGGAGCAGTGACGCGGCCCCGGCGCGTTCGCCATCGCCAAGCCCGCCGCCGGCGCGCACCAGCAACGGCACGCCCTCCCCAGCCGCCTCGTCGCAGTCGGCCCCGGCGATCGCGTCGCAACCCGTAGCACCAGCACCGGCCCCTGTCCGCACGGCCTCGAGCACCAGCCTGTCGCAGGCGGCACCGCCCGCCGCCGCGACGCCTTCAATCGGACAGACAGAAGTCGGCCGGCGCGCGGCGCAGTTGAACGCGGACGCGCAGAAACTCGACGGCTCGGTGGCCGCCCGCGTCGCCGCGGTGCAGCAGATTCGCGCCGACGCCGTGCAGACCGCTCAGACCTATCAGCAGCTTGTCGGCACGATCAACGCCAGGCTCCAGGTCGGCACCACGCCCGGCAACCCGATCCTGCAGCAGCAATGGAATCAGGCGAACGCGGCGCTCGACAATTTCGGCGCCGAGATCGGCCGCATGTCCGAGTTGTCGAACCAGGTCGCCGCCGACGCCTCGACCGCCGCGTTCCTGCTCGAATCGGTACGCGCCGCCTACAGCCTCTCAGGCGCTGTCGAGGAAGACCACAAGGCTCTGGCGGCCGTCGAAGACAAGGTCAACCGCGAGGTCGTCACCATCGACCGCATGCTCAATGACCTCAGCGAGGATATCAGCCGGCAGTCGGCCTATATGAGCCGCGAGCGCAGCAACATGACGGCGCTGTCAATCGCGATCAAGAACGGCGAGCTGTTCGGCGCCGGCCTGGCCAATCGCGCCTTCTCCCCCGCCTCGCCCGTCGACGGCTCCCCGGCAAGGCTCGGTGTCAGCCCCGGCGCCGCCCCCCGCGGCGTCGATCCCTCGGCCTCGGCGATCGGCCGCCGGCCGCTGGTGGTCATCCGCTTCGACCGCCCCAACCCGTCCTATGAGCAGGCGCTGTACACGGCGGTGAGCCGGGCGATGGAACGGCGCCCGAACGCGGTGTTCGATCTGGTCGCGGTCAGCCCCGGACGGGGCAACCAGGCGCAGGTGGCACTCGCCTCTGCCAATGCCAAGCGCCAGGCCGAGACGGTCATGCGCTCGCTCACCGACATGGGATTGCCGCCCGACCGCGTCACCCTGTCGGCGTCGACCAGCGCGCAGACGCAAACCAACGAGGTCCAGCTCTTCGTTCGCTGACCGCCGGCTAACCGATCAAAGGCCGCTCCTTGGGGAGCGGCCTTTTTTCTTTTAAGCTTCGGTCTGGCGACGATCCGAGGCCTCCCGAATTCGAGGCCCGCAATTCGAGGCATCAATGGCCAGTCCTCCCCCTTACACCAAGATGTTTCCGGTCTCCTGGCACGAACTGCATCGCGACGCCAAGGCGCTGGCGTGGAAGCTGGTCACCGGCGGCCCGTGGCAGGGAATTATCGCGATCACCCGCGGCGGCTTGGTGCCGGCCGCGATCGTCGCGCGCGAGCTCGATGTCCGGCTGATCGATACGGTATCGATCGCGAGTTACGATCACATGAGCCAGCACGCGGGACGGATCATCAAGGGGATCGTGCCCGGCGTGGTCGGCGATGCCGCACAGGCGAAACGCTGGCTCATCGTCGACGACCTCGTCGACACCGGCGGGACGGCACGGCTGGTGCGCGAGCTGGTGCCCGGCGCGCATTTCGCGACCGTCTATGCGAAGCCCGCCGGCAAGCCGATGGTCGACACCTACGTGACCGAGGTCAGCCAGGACACCTGGATCCTGTTCCCCTGGGACACCGAGCCGCAATTCGCGCCCCCGATTGCCGGCACGACCTCGGCGCCGGGGGCGGGACGCTGAACACGACCCGCGCGAGCGGCGCCCCCGTGCTCGGGCCGGCGCTGATCCTCGCCTTGGCCGTCGGCTGGGGCCTGAACTGGCCGGTGATGAAGATCGGCCTCCTCGAATTCCCGCTGTGGACGTTCCGCGGCTCGGCCTGTCTCGTGGCCGGTCTTTGCCTGCTGGCGCTCGCCCCCTTGGCCGGCGGGCGGGCGATACCGCGGTCCGGCGACTGGCGGAGCCTGGCGGTCGCCGCGTTCTTCAACGTCACGATCTGGCAGATCTTCATCGCCTATGGGCTGCGCCTCGTCGCCTCGGGCGAAGCGGCCCTCCTCGCCTTCACGATGCCGCTGTGGGCGGTGTTTCTCGGTCGCGTCGTGCTGGGCGAGACGCTGGGCTCCCGCGGCGGGGCGGCGCTTATCCTCGGCACGGCGGGAATCGTCGTCCTGCTGACGCGCGACTTCACGGCGCTTGCCCGCGCCCCCACCGGCGTCGCAATGGTCGTCATCGGCGCCGCCGCCTGGGCGGTCGGCACGCTGATCCAGAAGCGGCATCATACGTCGCTGACGACCGTGGCGCTGGCCGGCTGGCAGCTGACGCTGGGCGCCCTGCCGATGATGGTGATGATCCCGCTCCTCGAGGGCTGGCATCCGCCTGCGGTGAGCGTCGCGGCGTGGCTGTCGCTGACCTATACGACGTTCGTGGCGCTCGTGCTGTGCTGGTACCTGTGGTTCAAGATCGTCAGCCTGATGCCGATGAACATCGCGTCCATCAGCACTCTGCTGGTGCCGGCCGTCGGCGTGATCAGCGGCGCGTTAATGCTGCACGAAGAGATCGGCGTTCGCGAGATCCTGGCGCTGGCGCTGATCGCGACGGCGCTGGCCCTGGTCCTCACCCGGCCCGCCGCCCCGGCGGCCGCCGCCGACCAGGTTACACCCGGTTAGCCGCCGCAGAGCAGCGAGAGCGTGGCGGCCGCCATCACCTTCGCCGACGCGATCATGTCGTCGATGACCACGAACTCGTCGGGCTGATGGGCGAGCTCGAGAATCCCGGGGCCGTACGCGACGCAGTCGTGCAGATGGCCGATGCGGCTCACGTGCTTCTGGTCGTAGGTGCCGGGACTGGCGATATGGCTGGGGCGGCGGCCGAGCACGCGCAGGATCGCGCCGTCGAGGGCGCGAACCACCGGTGCCATCTCGTCGGTCATGGTCGGATGGAAGGTCATGATGTCGCGCAAAGACCAGGCAAGCCCCGGCCGCTCGCGCACGACGCGCTCGGCGAGCTCCACGATCTCGCGCTTGACGTCGTCGAGAGTCTCTTCGAGCAGGAACCGCCGGTCGAGGATCAGCCGGCACGAATCCGCCACCAGCGGACTCGGCAGCCCGGCGTAGCTCTCCGACAGTCCACCGTGCAGCGAGTTGTAGTTGAGGGTCGAGGCGCGCGCCCCGACCGGCTCGACGGGCATACGGGTGCGACGCGCATCAAGCTTGGGATACAGCTCGGCCTCGACCGCCGCGAGAAACGCCGTCATGCCGCGGATGGCGCTGACGCCGAGGAACGGCATCGATCCATGCGCCACCCGGCCGCGCATCTCGAGCTCGGCCCACCACACGCCGCGATGGCCGAGGCAGACGCGGTCGACGTTCAGCGGCTCGGGGATGATCACGTGATCGACCCGCGGCGGCGAGAAGTAGCCGCGCTCGGCGAGCCAGGCGACGCCGCCGAACCCGCCGCTTTCCTCGTCGACCGTCCCGGAGATTTCAATCGCGCCCGGCCACGGCATGCCCTCGTCCAGCATCGATTCGACGGCGACGATGGCGGCCGCCAAGCCACCTTTCATGTCGCAGGCGCCGCGCCCGTAGAGCCTGCCGTCGCGGACGACGGCCGCGAATGGATCGACCGTCCAGCCCTGCCCCGGCTCGACGACGTCGATGTGACCGTTGAAATGCACGCACCGGCCGGTGCCCGAACCCTCGATGCGCGCCACCACGTTGATCCGCGGATGGCGGTCGCAATCGCCTGGGGTCCCGACGGCGCGCGGATATTCGACGCGGAAGCCGCGCGACGCCAGGCGGCGGCCAACGAGCTCCGCGCAGGCCCCGTAGGCGTCGCCCGGCGGGTTGACCGTCGGGAGTCGCACCAGATCGCGCGCCAGCGCCACCAGATCATCGCGGCGCGCTTCGATGCGGGTGAAAAGACGCTCGACGTGCGAGCCGTCAAGCGTGGCCTTGATCATACGAAGAGGCTAGAAGTCGGAGCGGTTGAGGTCAAATGCAACTGCCTCTATATGACGTGACCATGGCCTGTCCGCTCTGGCGCATCCTCCTCGTCCTCGCAATCCTGGTGCCAATCGGCGGCGCGGCACGGGCCGATCCTGTTCCCGCCGCGATCAACTTTGTCGTGAAGCGGGACGGGACGTCGATCGGCACGCATCGCTTGTCCTTCCGCTCGGAGCAGACCGTCGACGGCGAGCGGCTGTTCGTCGACATCGCCATCGAAATCAAGGTCGTCGTCGCGTTCATCACCATTTACACGTACAAATTCGAGGGCCGCGAGGTCTGGGACGGGGAGCGGCTGGTCGTGCTCGAAACCTACACCAACGACAACGGCACCAAGCTCGACGTACATGTTCGCGCCGCCGCCGATGGGCTTCATGTCGACGCCACCGATGTCCACTATGTCGCAGCACCGGACATGCTGCCGGACAGCTATTGGCGCACCGACACCGTCAAGCACACGCGCTTCATCGATATCGAAAACGGGCAACTGACCACGCTCGTGTCGGAACCCGCGGGACGGCGCGCGGTCAATGTCGCCGGCCGGATGGCCGAGACGGACATCTACAAGCTGTCGGGCGAGATCGAGGGTGAGCTCGGCTACACGCCCGCCGGCGAATGGACGCTCCTCCGCTTCAAGAGCCACGGCTCGAACATCCTCTACGTCCGCGAGGCCCCCTGAGAGCCTAGCTGTTTTCTAACGCGCACGGGTTTGCTAGGAATGCGGGAGCGGCGGGGTTCGCCGCCCACAATCGCGAGCGAGGAGATCAGAGTGACAACCGGTGCGGTGGGCGCGCGGGACGGGGTCCCGCGGCGGGCTCTGCCTCGCGTGCTTCTGGCGGCGCTGGTCGCGCTATGGACCACGCTGGCCGCGGCGCAAGAGCCGGCCGAGCCGGAGGGCCCGAGCGGTTTCACCCCCCAGCGGGCCGCGGTCGCCACCAAGCACATGGCCGTGGCGGCCAATCCGCTGGCCGCCGAAGCCGGACGCGAGATCCTGCGGCTCGGCGGCAGCGCCGTCGACGCGGTGATCGCGATGCAGATGGTGCTGACCCTCGTCGAGCCGCAATCCTCGGGCCTCGGCGGCGGCGGCTTCCTGCTTCAATACGATGCGTCGCGCAAGACCGTGACCACCTATGACGGCCGCGAGACCGCACCCGCCGCCGCGACGGCCGATATGTTCCTCGACGAGGCCGGCCAGCCCCTCCCGTTCAGCGAAGCCTCGGTCGGCGGCAGGGCGGTGGCGACGCCGGGGGTCCTGCGGATGCTGGAAATGGCACACCGCGACCACGGCCGGCTGCCCTGGTCGCGGCTGTTCGAGCCGGCGATGCGGCTGGCGGAATCCGGATTCACGATCACGCCGCGGCTCCACAAGCTCATCGAAGACAATCCGCAGCTGCGCGAGATGCCGGGGGCGGCGGCGTATTTCTACGACAAAAGTCTCGAGCCGCGGGCGGTCGGCCAGCGACTCGAGAATCCGCAGCTCTTCGAGACGCTGCGCCTGATCGCCAACGGCGGCGCGGACGCGTTCTACCGCGGCCAGCTGGCGCGCGACATCGTGGCGGCGGCCACCGATCCGAAGCACCAGGGCGCATCGGCCCGTGCCGGGCGGCTGACGCTCGCCGATCTCGCCCTCTATCGCGCCATCAAGCGCGACCCCGTGTGCGGCATCTATCGCGGCCTGAAGGTCTGCGGCATGGGGCCGCCGTCATCGGGCGGAATCGCGGTCGCCCAGATCCTGGGCATCCTCGACCATTTCACGCTCCGTGACCTGTCGCCGGATTCGCTGGAGGCGGTGCATCTGATCTCCGAGGCGAGTCGGCTCGCCTTCGCCGATCGCGCGCGCTACGTGGCCGACAGCGACTTCGTGCATGTACCGGTCCGCCCCCTGCTCAGCAGCCACTATCTGCAACAACGGGCGGGGCTCATCTCGCTCACCCGGACGATGGGCCGCGCCGAGGCGGGGCGGATCGGGGAGCAGAGCCGGCTGACCGGACCGGCGGTCGACGACTTGATCGAGGTGCCGACCACTACCCACATGACCGCGGTCGACGCCGCCGGCAACGCGGCGTCGTTCACCAGCTCGATCGAGAATGCCTTTGGCTCTCGGGTCTTCGTCCGCGGCTTTCTGCTCAACAATGAGATGACCGACTTCTCGCTACGCCCAAGCAACAACGGCGTGCCGGCGGCCAACCGGATCGAGCCCGGCAAGCGGCCGCGCAGCTCGATGTCGCCGACCATCGTCACCGATCGCCAGGGTCGGCTCGTGCTGACGATCGGCTCGCCGGGGGCCGCCCGGATCATCCCTTATGTCGTCCAGACGCTGGTCGCCACGATTGACTGGCGGCTCAACATCCAGCGCGCGGTCAGCCTGCCACATCACGTGAACCTGAACGGGCCCACCGAGCTCGAAAAGGGGACATCCCTGGTCGACCTCGCCGCGGCGCTGCGCGAACTCGGGCACGAGGTCGAGATCCGGCCCGAGACCAGCGGCCTTCACGGCATCATGGTGCTCCGCCTGGGCAACAAGACCGAGTATATCGGCGGCGCCGATCCGCGCCGCGAAGGTGTCGCGCTTGGCGATTGAGAAAGGGGCGCCTCAGACGGGGACGACGGACCGCGCCGGCCGTCCCGTCATCCACCTGCAGCCGGGACGCCACAAGCGGGTGCGGGCAGGACATCCCTGGGTCTATTCCAACGAAGTGGTCATGGACGCCGCCGCCAAGGCGCTGCCGCCGGGGACGCTCGTGCGCCTCGCCGCCGCGAACGGCGAGCCGCTCGGTGCGGCGATGTTCAATCCGCGCACCCTGATCGCCGCGCGCCTCCTGCACCACGACCCCGACGCCGCAATCGACACGGAGTTCTTCCGGCAACGCATCGCGGCGGCGACGGCGCTCCGCGAGCGCCTGTATCCAGGCGGTTTCTATCGCCTGATCCACGCCGAAGCCGACGGCCTGCCCGGCCTCGTCATCGACCGCTATGGGGAGGCGGTGGTCATCCAGGCGAACACCGCCGGCATGGACCGGCTGCTGCCCGACATCCGGGACGCCCTCGACACCGTGCTGTCGCCGAACACGATCGTCTTGCGCAACGACAGCTCGGCTCGGACCTTGGAGGGCCTGAAAACCGAGGTCGCGGTCGCGAAAGGCGAGATCACCGGGCCGACCGAGTTGGTCGAAAACGGCGCGCGGTTCCTCGTCGACCTCCAGGGCGGGCAGAAGACCGGCTGGTTCTTCGACCAGCGCGACAACCGCGCGGCGGTGGCCCGGCTCGCCGCCGGCGCGCGGGTCGCCGATCTTTATTCGTACGGCGGCGGCTTCGCGGTGGCCGCGGCGCGGGCCGGTGCCGTCGAGGTCGCGGTCATCGATCGCTCCGCCCCCGCTCTCGAGCTCGCCGCCCAGTCGGCACGGCTCAACCAGGTCGACTCCGTCTGCCGCTTCGTCCGCGCGGAGGCGTTCGAGGAGCTCGAGCGCCGCGCCGCCGCCGGCGAACGCTTCGACATCGTCATCGCCGATCCGCCGGCGTTCGTGAAATCGCGCAAGGACCTGGCCGCCGGCTCGCGCGGCTATCGCAAGCTGGCGCGGCTCGCCGCCGCCATCGTGGCACCGGGCGGCCTGTTGTTCATCGCGTCGTGCTCGCACAACGTCGACCGCGCGACGTTCGACGACCAAGTGCAGCGCGGACTGATCGACGCCGGCCGCACCGGCCGCATCCTGCTGGCCAGCGGCGCCGCCGCGGACCATCCGGTCCATCCGGCCTTGCCGGAGTCGGTGTACCTGAAGGCGTCATTGATACAATTAGATTAGCCCCTCAAACGCCGGGCGCGGCGCCGGCAAATCGCGTTGCGCGATTGTGCCTGCCGCGCCGCTTGGCTTCGCGCCCATAAGGGCGCGCCGCCCCCTAGATCTTTTTCAGGGGGCGAAGCCCCCTGCACCCCGGCGCGGCGGTTTTCTAAGGTCCGAAGAAGCTTCGGCCTGTTTATTTCCGCTGCGCGACCATGAAGACGCGCAGGAACGGCAACAGCGTCTTGCCGTCGGGGCGGGGCGGATAGGCGGCCAGCAGGCGCTCACCGTAGGCGCGCAGAAAATCCGCGTGCCGGGCCGGCTCGAGCCGGTCGAGGACCGGCCGTAACACTGAGCCCATGACCCAGTTGAGCACTGGATCGTTGCCCTCCAGCACATGCAGATATTCGGTCTCCCAGATATCGAGAGTCGCCGCCTGCGGCGCCAGCCATTCGTAATAACGGCCGGGCTCGTGCGCCGGGTTCTCGCGGACGGCACCGGCGAGCGACGCCCATGCGGGCTCGCGGACGAGATCGAACAGGATCCGATGCGTGGGATTGAGGTGCTGGCGCGGCATCTGCACGGCGAGAAACCCGCCGGACACGACCTGCGCGAAGAGATGCGGGAATAGCCGCGGATGATCGTCGAGCCAGTGGAACGCGGCGTTCGAATAGACCAAATTGGCGGGCGTCTCGGCGCGCCAGGTGGCGAGGTCGGCCTGCTGCCAGGCGATCCCAGGAATCGCCCGTGCCTTCGCGAGCATGTCGGGCGACCCATCGACGCCGGTCACGCGGGCCCCGGGCCAGCGCTCCGCCAGGAGGCGGGTCACGTTGCCCGGACCGCAGCCGAGATCGTAGACGGTCCGGGCCTCCGCCAGCGGCACCCGCGACATCAAGTCCACCGCCGGACGCAGCCGGTGATCGGTGAATTTCAGATAGATGTTCGGATCCCACGTGCTCGTCATGCCCGCTCCGCCTGGTCAGAAGGCCGGAGTATAGTCGGAGCGAGAGCGAAAGCGAGCCGAGGATGCAGCGTCACTCCGCCGCTTGGCCGTGCGGAATGGCCGCCCCGGGCAGCTCGATGGCGAAAATCGTGCCCGTCGCGGATGACCCCGCCACGGTGATGTCGCCGCCATGTCCGCGCACGAGATCGCGCGCGATGACGAGGCCCAGCCCGGTCCCGCCGGCGCGCGCCGAGCCGGTGAACGGGGTAAACAGTTTCTCGCGCGCCTTCGGCGGCAGGCCCGGCCCATCGTCGGCCACCTCGATGCGCAGCGTGCCGCCGGAGCCCGCCTTGGCCGAGACGCGCACCGACCTAGCCCCGGCCTCGGCCGAGTTCCGGCCCAGATTGACCAGGACGCGGAACATCTGGTCGCGGTCGGCCATCGCGTCGATATCGGACGGAACGGCTTTTTCCCAGCGCGTGCGGTTGCCGGTGAGGAGACCGACCACGCCGCCCACTTCGTCGACGAGCCCGGTCAGGATGAAGCGCGAGCGCCGCGGCGGGGGCAGATCGTCGCGCGCGTAATCGAGCGTCTGGCTGCACAGCGCAACCGCGCGGTCGACCGAGCCGATCAAAGTCGGCGCCAGTCGTTGAACATTGGGATCGCTCGAATCGGCCAGCCGGTCCGACAGCAGCTGCGCCGTCGACAAGATGCCGCGCAGATCGTGGCTGATCTTGGTCACGGCGGTGCCGAGTGCGGCCAGCCGCGCCTGCTGGCGCAGCAGGCTGCGCAGCGCCTGCTCCATTTCGGCGAGACCGCGCTGCGCCAGGCCGATCTCGTCGCCGCGCGGCGTCACCTCGATCACGTTGCCCGGGTTGTCGGGCGCGTTGCGGAACGCCACCATGTTCGTGGTGAGACGCCGCAGCGGCCGCACGATCAGCCATTGCAGCGACAGGAACACCAGGGCCGCGGTGATCAGCGAGATCACGATCGACAGGCCGAGGATGCGCCAGGAATAGGCGAGCATGCCGCTCCTGAGCGGCCGCTCATCCACCAGCACCTCGACCAGATCGCCGGCCTCGTAAGGCGACGGTCCGAACACCCGTAACGTCTTCGAGCCGTTGCCGAACAGCGTGAGATAGGCCTGGGCGATCGGGCTCAAAATGCCGCCCTCGCGCAGGTCGACCGTGGCGTCGGCGACGGGCGGCATGTCGCCCGCCAGCACCCGCCGGACATCGCCGGGCTTGGCGATAATGATCGCGTGCGCCCCGGCATGGGCCAGAAGCTGCGTCTTGAGCTGCTCGCTCACCATGTGGTCGGGCGTCGCCTCGAGCGACAAGGCCGCAAGATGCGCCGATGCGATCCGCCCCTCGAGCCAGTCGAGGCGAAAGCGCGCGATCGACGGCGAATAGATCAGGAATTCCGCCAGCATCACGAACGCCATCGTCAGCACGAGCAGCCGAGCCGAGAGCCCGTAGAGGCCCGAAGGCAGCCGGTGCCAGCCGATGGTGTCGCCGTCGGTCATGGCCCTCAGCCGAACCGTGCCAGAAAGCGGACCAAGCGGCGCGTCCGCGGCGAGAACAGCTGGGAGGTATAGAAGCTGCCGGCGGCGCGCTTGCTCACTTCGCTGAGCGTCGGATACGGCGCGATCAAGCCGGCCATGTCGCGGAGCGTCGCCCGCTTGGCGATGGCAAGGCTCCACGTGAGCAGCAATTCGCCGGCATTCGGCCCGACAATGCCGGCGCCCAAAATCCGCCCGCGCCGATCGGCCACGACCTTGATCAATCCTTCGGTCTCGCGTTCCGCCTGGGCGCGGTCGTTGTCATGGAACGGCCAGCGCGCCAGCCGGATGTCATCGCCGTGCCGCTTGCGCGCCTCGGCCTCGGTTCGACCGACATTGGCGAGCTCCGGATCGGTGTAGGTCACCCATGGCACGGCCGAATCGTCGACCTTCGCCGGCAGGCGGAACAGCGCGTTGCGGATGACGATGCCGGCGTGATAGCCGGCCATGTGAGTGAACTGAAACCCGCCCACGACGTCGCCCATCGCGTACACTTTGCGGTTGGCGGTGCGCAGCCTGGCATCGACCTCGATGCCCTTCGCCGATGTCTTGATTCCAGCCTTGTCGAGCTCGAGACCGACGATGTTGGGCTTGCGTCCCGTGGCGACCAGCAGGTGCGAGCCGGCGATTCGGCGCTCGCCCTCACCGGTATCGAGGACCGCCGCGATGGCCCCGGCCTGTCCCTCGACCCGCTTGATCTTGGCGCCCTCGACGATGTCGACGCCATCGGCGCGGAGCCGGCGCCGCACGAAATCGACCAGCTCGGGATCGTCCTTGGGCAGGATCGTCGCCAGCTCCAGCAGCGTGACGCGCGCGCCGAGCCGGCGATACGCCTGCGCGATCTCGCATCCGATCGGGCCGCCGCCGATCACCACGAGATGGTCGGGAACCAGGTCGAGATCGAAGATCGTCTCGTTGGTGAGATAGGGCGTTTCCGCGACGCCGGACCCAAGACCTGGAATGGGCGGCACCGCCGCGGATGACCCGGTGGCGACGATGAAGCGGCGGGCGCGAACCCGCGTGTCCCCGGCTTCGACCTCGTCGGGCCCGAGGAACCGGGCCGCCGCCCGGATCACCCGCACGCCGAGCCCCGTGAACCGCTCCACCGAATCGTTCGGTGCGATCGCGGCGATCACGCCCCGCACATGGTCGCGCACGGCGGGCGCATCAACCGAAGGCTCGCGGGCCGAGACGCCAAAGCGCCCGGCACTGCGGATCGCCGCCGCCGCGCGCGACGCCGCTATGAGTGATTTCGACGGCACGCACCCATAGTTTAGGCAGTCCCCGCCCATTTTTCCGCGCTCGATCAGTACCACCCGCTGGCCGAGTTGTGAGGCGCCTGCGGCCACCGAAAGGCCGGCCGAACCCGCGCCAATGACGCAGATATCGACGATGAGACGCTCAGCCATCCCGCCGGCCGGCACCTTGCCGCTCCTTAACCCGGCGATAGACGGCCGGGATCAACGCAAGCACCGCAAGACCCAGGATCGGCAACAGAATCGACCGGTTCAGCAGCAGGCCGGCGATATTCGGCTGATCGCCTGCGTCGAGCACCGCTCCGAGACCATTGCCTACGCTGGCGAACACAAAAGTGGCTGGAATTATTCCAATAAACGTCGCGACGACGTAAGTCCGCAAAGGCACGCCGAGGAACGCCGGCACCAGATTCACCAGGAAAAACGGGAACAGCGGCACCAGCCTCAGGACCAGGAGGTAGCTGAAGGCGTCGCGCCGAAACCCCTCCTCCATGCGCTGGAGGGCCGAGCCGGCCTTGGCCCGCAGCAGGCCACCAAAGGCCGTCCGGGCGGCCAGGAACACCCCGATCGCGCCGAGCGTGGCACCCACCAGGGTGGCCAGCGTGCCGACGATGGTTCCGAGCAGGAACCCCCCGGTCATGGTCAGGATCGCCCCGCCCGGAAGCGAAAACGCGGCGAGGAGAATGTAGCCGGTGATGTAGCCCAGCGGGGCCAGGACAGGGTGAGCGGCGACCCAGGCGAGCAACACCTCGCGATGGCGGGCGAGAGTTTCGAACGTGACGTAGCGCTGAAGGCCGAACCCGAAGAAGGCCGCGAACCCGACCGCCAGCACCGCCAGCGGCACCAAACGCGCCATCGAGAAGCCCGGCCGAGCCGAAGAGCGATCCATCTCAACCCACGGATTTTTCGTTGAATTTCGGCGTCCAGTGTAGCGGCTGCCAGGGCCCCGGCCAATCACATGCGTGTATTTGACTTAGCCCGCCCCCGCCTATATAAGCCGGGCTCGGTCGGCCCCCGGTCTGCATGACGTTGGGGCCGGTTTGTTTTCCCGGAGACCGTTCGTGAAGCGCACCTATCAGCCCAGCAAGCTCGTCCGCAAGCGCCGCCACGGCTTCCGTTCGCGCATGGCGACCAACGGCGGCCAGAAGGTCATTGCCAGCCGCCGCGCCAAAGGCCGCAAGCGCCTGTCGGCCTGAAGGTCCGCCATGCGGCGGGTCGGACGATGCGCCTCGTCATCGAGCGATTGAAGAGCCGCGACGACTTCCTTCGGGTGGCGAGCGGCCGGCACAAATACGCCACTCCCGGCCTTGTATTGCAGATGCGCCAACGTGAAGACATATCTGCCGCCGGCCCCACCGCGGGACCCGCGCGCGTCGGATTTACCGCCACGCGCAAGCTCGGTTCGGCCGTCGTGCGTAACCGGGCGCGGCGGCGGCTACGCGAAGCGGCCCGCGCCGTGTTGCCGGTTGCCGGCCGCCCCGGCTGTGATTATGTGCTGATTGCGCGCAGCGGCACCCTGACCCGCCCGTATCTCGCCCTGCTTGCCGACCTCGAAACCGCGGTCGCGGCTCTGGCGCCACGTAACGCGCCCGAACACAAAGCATCATGAACTCCCTCTCATTCCTCCTGCGCGCAATGATCCGCGTCTATCAATGGGTGCTGGCGCCCGTGCTGGGCGCCAATTGCCGCTTTGCGCCGAGCTGCTCGGAGTACGCTCATGACGCGATCGGCCTCCACGGGCCGCTCGCGGGGTCGTGGCTGGCTCTTCGCCGCCTCGCGCGCTGTCATCCCTGGGGCGGATCGGGTTACGATCCGGTGCCACCCCGCTCATCTTATAGAACGACGCACGCCGGCGACGCCCCGCCGCACGCGACGGGACGCTGACGGACAGATTCATGCAGATCGACCAAAAGAACCTGATCATCGCCATCGCCCTGTCGATCGCGATCGTCCTCGGCTTCGAATTCTTCTACAACCTGCCGCGGATCGAGCGGCAGAAGGCACTGGAGGCCGAGCGCGCCGCGACGCAGGCCCAGACCGAAGCGACGGCCCCGGCGCCCTCCGCCGCGCCTTCGTCCGCGGCACCGGCGGCCGCATCGAACGCGCCGACGCCGCCGGCCGCCGCGCCCGTCGTACCCCCGGCGCAGCAGCCGCGGGTCAGGATCGAGACGACGGACCAATCGGGCAAGAAGGTCGTCACCGGCTCGATCCGGCTCGCTGGCGGACGTATCGACGACATCCGCCTTGAGAAATATCGCGAAACCCCCGACCCCAATTCTCCGCCCACCACCCTGCTGGCGCCGCAAGGTACGCCCGAGCCGTATTTCGCCGAGTTCGGCTGGGTCGCGGCGCGTCCGGGCGTCAAGGCGCCGGACGAGAACACGCTGTGGGCTGCCGACCGCCAGACATTGACGGCGGATCAGCCGGTGACTTTGTCCTGGGACAACGGCGAGGGCCTCCGCTTCCAGCGCGTCTATGCGATCGACCAGGGCTACATGATCACGGTCACCCAGCGGGTGGTCAATTCCGGCCCGGCGCCGGTCGAGATGCTGCCCTACGGGCTGGTGTCGCGCCAGGGCACCCCGCCGACGTCCGGCTACTACATCCTGCATGAAGGCCCGCTCGGCGTGTTCGACGGGCGGCTCTCCGAATACAATTACAAAGACCTCGTCAAAAAACCGAACATCGACGTCAAGTCGACCGGCGGCTGGATCGGCATCACCGACAAATACTGGCTGGTCGCCCTCATCCCGGATCAGAAGGCGTCGGTCACTTCGCGCTTCAAATACGTGCCGGTCAACAACACCGACCGCTATCAGGTGGACTACCTGGAAGCCGAGCAGACCATTGCACCGGGTGCCACGGCCGAAACCATCACTCGTCTCTTTGCCGGCGCCAAAGAGGTGAAGCTGATCGACCGTTACGCCAGCGAATACAACATCGACCACTTCGAGCTGGCCATCGACTGGGGGTGGTTCAAATTCCTGACCCGGCCGATCTTCATGGCGCTCGACTACCTCAATGCGCTGATCGGCAATTTCGGGCTCGCGATCCTGCTGCTGACCGTCGTCATCAAGGGGCTGTTCTTCCCGCTCGCGAACAGGTCGTACCGGGCGATGAGCAAGATGAAGCTGCTCCAGCCGGAGATGGAGAAGCTGCGCGAGAAATACGGCGAGGACAAACAGCGCCTGTCGCAGGAGATGATGGGCCTGTACAAGAAGCACGGCGCCAATCCGGTCGCGGGCTGCCTGCCGATCGCCATCCAGATCCCGGTGTTCTTCGCGCTGTACAAGGACATTTTCATCACTATCGAGATGCGCCACGCGCCGTTCTACGGCTGGATCCACGACCTCTCGTCCGCCGACCCCACGTCGCTGTTCAACCTGTTCGGCCTGCTGCCCATTTCGCCGCCGGAGATGATGCTGCTCGGGCATACGCTCGGCGCCTGGCCGCTGATCATGGGTCTCACCATGTTCATGCAGCAGAAGCTGAACCCACAGCCGCCGGATCCGGTGCAGGCCAAGATCTTCTTGCTGATGCCGATCTTCTTCACGTTCCTTCTCGCCTCGTTCCCGGCGGGCCTGGTGATCTATTGGGCGTGGAACAACCTGCTCTCGATCGCCCAGCAATGGGTGATCATGAAGCGGATGGGAGCGGCGCCGACGCTGCACCACGCCCAGCCGGCCAAGGCAACGGCCAAGTCCGGCAAATAAGCGCCCGTGACATCGCCCGACACGGAACCGCCCGACACGGAACCGTCCGACAGCGAAGCCGGCCGGCGTTTGTTCGCCGGAGCTTGCGATTTCATCGCCGGGGCTGCCGATACGGCATCCCTGCCGCCGCCGTCGTATCCTGAGGTCGCCTTCGCCGGGCGGTCGAACGTCGGCAAATCGAGTCTCATCAATGCGCTCACCGGCCGAAACAGCCTCGCCCGGGTCTCGCGCACTCCAGGCCGCACCCAGCAGATCAATTTCTTCTCCCTGGGCGGACGGCTCGTCCTCGTCGACCTCCCCGGCTACGGGTTCGCGCGCGCACCCAAGCAGCGCATCGCCCAGTGGTCGGACCTCACGCTGCGCTACCTCAAAGGCCGCGCCGCACTCCGGCGCCTCTTGGTGCTGGTCGACTCGCGGCACGGCCTGAAGGACAGCGACCGCCGGCTGTTCGAGATCCTGGATGAGATCGGTGTCAGCTACCAGGTCGTTCTCACGAAGATCGACGCCCTGAAGCGCGACGACGCCGCCGCCCGTGCCCGCGCGGTTGGAAGCGAGCTCGCCCGCCACGTCGCCGCCCACCCGAAGGTCGCCGTTACCAGCGCCGAGACAGGCGTGGGTATTCCCGAGCTGCGCGCGTCATTGGCCGCGTTCGCTGCCTAGATCGCGCCCTGTGCTTCGCTGTCGGGTCGAGCGTGCTGACGCGCGCCCAGCGTTTTCCGCTTTGCAGCAGCTGTCTACCGCCGGTTTCAGCTGCTGGCGCAGATTCAGAATATAGCTGACGAGGTCATCGACCTGGCGACGCCGTAATGCGACGTCGGGTGCCGGATGCGGCGGGTGTGAGAATGCCCGGAGGCTGATGTCGCTGGTGGATTTTCTGGCGATATCGGAGAACGTCGGCACGCCCGCCGCGGGTCGGAGCCGCTGGCCGTCCGCAATGGCGTGGCATCCCGCGCACTTGTGCTGCGCCAGCACGCGGCCCGCCTCGGGATCGCCGCGCGGCATTTGGGCGCGGGCCGGATCGGCTGAGCCGACCGCAGCCAGGACTGCGTGGGCGATCAACACCCATTGGGCGATCATTACGGCAAAGCCGCGGTGATCAAGTCGAAGGACCACTCCCAAGGGCCTCGGACCTCCGCAGTTTGGGTGTGTTGCCGTTTGCGTCCCTTAGCGATCGGCCGCAAGCTTCGAGATATGCGCTGCCGACCTCCTCGAGCCTGCCGACGATCCGCTCCTCCAGGTCGAGCCATTTCGTGCGGCGGTCACCATTGTCGATGCGCTCGCGCAGAATGTGCAATCGCTTGAGGCGATCCAGCCGCCGTTGAATCGTCTTTGAGGACGCTATCTCGTACGACAGCAGGCACTTCAAATTGAGCGGTTTGCCCGCGATATAGTGGTAGGCGCATACGACAAAAATGTCGTAGTCCTCGAGCGTCACGATGAACGACAACGCCGAACGCTGGATGCCGCGGACCGCCATCAGGGTGTCGAGAAAATCGACGACAGTGGGATGATCATAGTCAGTCGTTTTCGGGGGTGCCCGGCTCCCTTCGAACAACCGCATATGTACCCCTCTTATTGTTAACGCGTTGCAGTGGCCAGCTCCGAACAGAGCTGAAGTAGGTGAACACTGCTGGCGTAGTGAACTTCCGGGTAGTGGCCCCAGAACGGGTGTACTGCGGGGCGAAACGAACCTGCGTGCGTCAACTTTCGGGCAAAGCGGTCCTCTGCGCAATTTTAGGCCAAACCGATCATCATCTCACTCTGACCACTATCGCCGAAATGGCGTCTTTGGTCATTTCGACAACTATGGACAGCACGGCCATCGAACCTGAATGACAGCTAAACTCAAAGCGATCTAAAACGTCGTCCACCTGGACGACAGCCGCTGCATGTCCTCTGCCGCCCTGTCGTACCGCAAAAACCATAACCGACCGCGCCAGACCGGGGGGTTCATATGCAAGGCATCGACATGCCGCAAGCCGTGGATCTCTCGACCATGGCCGCTATACTTCGCCGCTACTCCAAATCGGTCATCGTCGGCTCGGTGCTCGCCTGTTCCGGCATTGCCGCCACATTGAGCGCTATGCCAGACCGCTACACGGCCGAAGCTGTCCTTTCGGGGGAGAACACCCCCGGCGCCCTCCAGGATTTTGACGGCATCAGAATAGAGACCCGGACCGGTGCCGCACCAGGCACGGACTCCGAAGCTACGGTGATGCAGTCTGACGGCTTTTTATCGCGGCTACTGGCCGCGGTGGGATGGCAGCAGGTGCTGCAAGGCCATGACGAAGGTCGGTTGGCCGCATGGGCCACCCAAATCCACGCATGGATGGGCGACACCCAGCCGGACGCTCGTATCCGCGACGAGACCCGGGCATTCAAGACGCTGAAGAACAACCTCGCGGTTTTCGGCGATGAAAAATCGCCGGTCCTGAGAATTCGTTACACCGATGAGGACCCGACGCTCGCGGCAAACATCGTGAACGCCGCGGCCAAGCAATTGCTGGACGACCGCCGCTCGACACATGAAAGCCAATTGGCCGCCACAATCGGCGCATTGAACGAGCAAATCGACAAGGTCCATGCGCAAATAACTGCGGCCACAGAGCAGGCGTCACGGCTTCGGACCAACCTCAACTATTTCGCCACTCCCTCCGGGACCATTCTGGCGCAGCAGATCACGGTCGCCACTCAAGCGGTGTCGGATGCGGCGGTTGCCGTCTCGACTGCGAATGCTCAGTACAGCGCGGCCGTCGCCAGCGTCGGCCCTCACCGGGACAATCGGGCGCTCAACAATCTCGTGGACTCCCCGACGCTTCAGCGCTTGGTTTCGGAAGAGACGACGCTGCAGCACGATGACGCCGAGCTCGCAAGCTCGTTTGGAGAGCGCTACCCCGAGAGGCTCGAGATCAAGAGCCGGCTCGCGAATGTCGGCACTGCGATCCAGAGAGAGATTTCGCGCCAGCTTGCCGCATTGCGCCAAAGAGTCACGGAAGCGCAGCAACGTCAGGAAGCTCTCCAGGAGCGCCTGAACTCACTGCGCACCAAGACGGCTGAAGCCGGCCAAGTCGATCTGGCGATCCAGATCAACGAGCGCCAGCTGGATGGGCTGCTCCATTCACAGAACGGTCTGGTCCGGCTGCTGCAACAACTCGAATTCGGCAACGCGGGCACTGACCGGCTGCACGTCGCATCCTGGGGAGTTCCCCCGGTGATGCCGTCGCAACCGCATCGATTGCTGGTCTTCGCGATCGGCTCGATCGTGATCGTCGGCCTCGCCTTCACCATCGCCGTCGCATATGCCGTCGCCACGCGAAAGTGCATGACCCTGGCCGGTGTGCGAGCGGCGGGTTTGGCGCTTGAGGTTTTCACCCTGCCGGTCATACGGCGATCGCGCCGGCGGCAGCTATTGGGGAATCCGAGACGAGGACGCTGGCTCGACCGTTGTCTCATGCGCCGCATCCGCGATATCGCGCTTTGGATGACGACTGAAAAGGGTGCGCAGCCGATCACCGTCGCCGTGAGTTCGCTTTACCCTGGGGAGGGCAAGACGACGTTATCGCTGTTGCTCGCGTACGGCTTCGCGTCCATGGGGCGTCGTGCGCTGGTGCTCGATTGTGATCAGTGCAGCAACGGCGCGACGAAGCGCTTGGCGGCGATCGCCTCGACCGACTCACCGACCCCGCCGGCCCTGTACGACGATCCGAACGACGGCGCGACAATACGGCATACCCGTTGCGACGGCTTGTCCTACGCCACGGCAAGCAAGAAAGTCTGCCAGATGGCCTTCACCGGCGATACGTCGGAATTGCGGCGCTGCCTCGAGAGATTGCACGCTGAATTCGACGTCATCGTCATCGATATGCCGCCCGTGGCGCCCGTGACCGAGGCGATCAACCTGACGCCGTTGAGCACATTCCGTCTTCTTGTCACGGATTGGAAGAGCGCCAGGTTCGACCGCCTGGCCAGCGTCCGGGCGCTCTTTGAGCGCTATCACTCGACAATAGATGTCATCGTGTTCAATCGGTGTTCCGATGACCGGGATGCCCGGCGGGCGCTGCGCCGTTCAGGTTACGACCCCGAAGAACGCATTTTCCGGGCGGCCTGATTGCTCCGACGAACCCGCCAAATTCAACGATCTGTCACTCCATCATGCCCGGTAGATCCAATGTATTCGTGCCGTGCCGCAGGAGAGCGGAGCAGTTGATGACACACTACTGCGCGCGGAGCTGATGCATGCATGTCGGACTGATCTGTGGATCCATTCCGTCGGTCCGGTGCGGCGTCGCGGATTATTCCCGCCTCCTAGCGGATGCATTGGAAGTTGCAGGCATCCGGATCACTCGGCTCGACGGCTCGGATTGGTCCTTGCGCGCGCTGCACAGGATGCTGAAGCGCGCGGATCGACAGGGCTGTGACGCTCTGCACATCCAATATCCGGCGATGGGATTTGGCTGGAGCCTCGTTCCGCATGCGATCGGCTATTTTGCACGCGTGCCGACCGTCGTCACTCTTCACGAGTTCGATCTTTCCGTGTTGCCGCGCAAAATCTCCATCGCGGCGTTCGCGGGTGGCGTGCGGCATTTGGTGTTCACCACGGACCGCGAGCGCGCGGCATTCGTGCGGCGAATGAGCTGGGTGTCACCGCGCACATCGATCGTTCCGATTGGCAGCAACGTTCCCTTCCTTGCTCCATGTCCTCCGACGGAGCCGGTCATTGCCTGTTTCGGTCAGGTCAAAGCGAACCGCGGCTGGGAAGCGTTCATCGAGCTTGCCCGGCACGCCCAGGCGGGCGGCCGCAATTACCGGTTTCGGATGATCGGCAGTGCCATTCCGGGGCAACAGGAGTACCTCGCGACGCTGCGGCGAAGCACCGCGAACTTGCCTATCGATTGGCAACTCGACATGGCGCCCGATCGCGTCGCCGTCGCGCTCTCGACGGCAACGCTGGCCTATCTTCCCTATCCCGACGGCGTTTCCGCGCGCCGAGGGAGCCTTCTGGCGGCGATGGGAAACGGGCTGCCGATCGTGACCTCGTCAGGTGCGGCGTGCCCACCCGAGCTCAAAGAGATCGTACACCTCGTACACGGCACCTCCGAGGCGCTTGGCCGGGTCGATGCCATCGTTCGGGCCCCGGCTCTGGCGCGAAGAATGCGCCGCGCGGGCACGACCTTCGCCGCTCGCTTCGGATGGGATTCGATTGCGCAGAAGCACGCCGCGATTTACGAGCGCGTGCTTCGCCGCTCGTCACCGCCTGCCTCGGAAGAAACCAGACCCTACGACGTCTCATGTCACTGACGCCCATTGGTGCCATCGCCATCCTGTTTGCCGGATACGCACTGACGTGCAGTCCCGCGTGGTCCTATTATGCCGCCGTTTTTTTCATGGGATTTTCCGGCTGTGCACTGGTGAACGTGGGCGGCTCCTTCGGGCTGGGGCTCTCGTTGTTCTTCTTCTTGTGCTACGCCGTGGCGCTCAACTGGGGTCGTGACAGCGGGCGAATGATTGCCTGGGTGAGAGATCAGATCTTCCCGCTGTGTCTCACGGTGCTGCTAGCGTTATCGGTGTTAATCTCTCTTTGCCCACCGGCTCTGAAAGGGGAGATGCTCTCAATCACCGTCTCGATTTCGGTTTTCATGGGCGTTGGCCTGGTTCTGACTTGGCTTACGGTTGCATTCGTCCACTCGGAGCGCCGCTTGCTGACAGTTCTCCATGTGGAATTCGTCTCCGTCGTGTTCATCTCGGCCTGGGGAGGCCTTCAGCTCGCCTGCGTGCTGCTGCACATCCCTTATCCCAGCGCTATCTTCAACAACAGCGCCAGCCATTCTGCGTTGCTGTACGGTGCTGGGACGTCGGGCAGTTACGTTCGGATCGGATCGGTCGCCGTCGAGCCATCGGTCCTCGTGCAGTCCATCGGCATCCCCTTCTCTATCGCGGCCACGCTCCTCTACATGGGCGTATCGGAACTCCGACGGTGGAGTATCGCCACGGTCGTGGCAGGGTCCTTCGCGATTCTCTTCTCAACGTCGACGACGGGCTATTTCGGAACTCTGCTACTGCTGGCACTCTTACTTGTGGAACGCCCCCGGCGCATCCTCAGTCTCGTCCCTGCGGTCGTTGCCGGGGCTGCCGGGATGGTGCTCCTTGTTCCCGACCTCGCCGACGCGATCATCGAGACAACGATCACGAAACCACAGTCGTGGTCATTCGTACACCGTTTTGATTCCATCAGGAGCGGACTCGAGATCTTCCTGGCGAACCCGATCACCGGCGGTGGTACCGACAAGGAGCCAGCGAAGAGCTTGCCCGTGTTCCTCCTTGCGAACCTCGGCCTCGTCGGCGCGATCGTCTTCGGTGCGCTGATGGTAAACCTCGTTGCCGGACTGATCTCGCTTCGGACGCGACTGCGGTTTCAGGCGGAAGCCGGCCAATCGAAGCATGCCCGGTTTTGGATGGCCTTCTGCCTTGGCCTCTTGAATGCGCTCATCGTGTCGTTGGCCATGCAGTGTGTCGCCGGCGCCACGTACGCTTTTCCGGACTTTTGGGTCCTGCTCGGACTGATTATTGCGACGCAGCGAGCGGTCGATGCCCATCGTGCGGTCACTCCATCGCGGCCAACGGCCTGGTTCCAGCGGATCGATGCCGCGCAACTCCAAGGCGGCGAGGCGACCTGATGCGACCCCCGAACAATATCGCCATCTATGATCGGAAGCAGAACGGCGCCTCCTCGCGTCGTTCGTACGCACTACCGAGCGCAAAGGAGCAACCTAATTACGCGACGCATATCGCGGTCGTGGATCCTCGTCCGGTTGCGCGCGAAATGATCGTCCAATGGATTCGCCGTCATCATCGTACACGAGCGGTCATGTCGTTCGAGACGGTCGGCAACCTGCTGACGGGAGGATCGAACCTTCAAAGCGCCGCCCTGGTCATCCTGGGCGGCTTTTTGCTGGAGGATGCGAGACACGGTTTGGACAAGGCGATCGAAGATCTGCTCGAACGACGCCCCACTCTTCCCGTCATCGTCATCGGCGATCGCGATGAGCCGAACCTGGCGAGAGCAGCATTACGAACGGGCGCCCGGGCCTATCTGCCGCTTACATCGGATTCCCAGGTCGCCACTGCCGCAATCAACCTCGTGCTGGCCGGAGGATCGTACGTTCCCCTCGCAGCCACGAGCGGTCTTGATCAAGCGACGCCGGACCTGCGGCGCCACCTTCCGGCGGGGGCGAACTCCGCTTCCGCGACGGACCTCAACGACCTTTGCACCACGAGTCCGTGCTGCAAGCAGGTTCGGCTGACACCGCGAGAAGCCGATGTGCTGCATCTTCTCCGGCAGGGCGAGCCGAACAAACAGATCGCCCGCCACCTCGGAATGCACGAGAGCACCGTGAAGACGCACCTCAGTAATCTCATCCGGAAATTCGAGGTCAAGAACAGAACCGGCGTGGTTCTGCGAGCCGGTCAGATGGGCCTTCCCACCGAACTCGCCGCCTCCAAGCACTAGCGTCGGCAGGCGATCGGGAGTCCCGATGCAGAAGAGAACCGCACGGGCCTATTTCTGGGCGATCGTCGAGACCGGGAGCCGCCAGTGTCTCGGCATGGTTTTTTTCCTGATCCTGGCGCGTCTCCTGCCGCCCTACACATTGGGCCTCTTTGCCGCGGCAACCGTCAGCCTTGATCTCGCAAAATGTTTCTTCGACGAACCCGTCGGTGAAGTTATCGTCCAGCGGCACCGCATTACTCGAGCGGAGGTGGATACTCTTTTCTGGACCCTTCTGCTTGTTGCAATCGCGATGTTGGGCGCGATCGACGCTGCCGCCGGCCTGCTCGCGAGCCTTTACCATGCACCCGAAATCATCGCCATCACGTGTGCGCTCTCGATTGCGACATTGATCGGCAGCCTGGCAACCGTGCCGCAGGCGCTGATCCGCCGTCGGATGGATTTTCGCTCGCTCGCGAATCGGCAGATGGCAGGCCACATCCTGAGCGGCAGCGTGACAGTGGGAGCAGCCTTGCTGGGATGGGGCGTTTGGAGCCTGGTTGCCGGCCAAATCGTTGCGACGACGGTATGTACGATCCTTGTGTGGCGGGCCGTCAAATGGCGTCCCCGGCTTTCGGTCTCGGGGCGGGCACTCGTTTCAATGCTGCCCTATGCACGCAGCATCGTGCTGATCAGATTGATCCAGACGGCGCGGGGTCAAATCGACAAGCTCCTGATTGGCGCCATGTTCGGAATGGAGGTCCTCGGCTTCTATGCCGTCGCCATCCGCATCGCCGGCGTCCTGACCGATGGCGTGCTCGGCGCATTCAATCAGGTCAACCTGGTTTCGCTCGCAAAGACGCAGCGCAGCGCTCTCTTCAACGAGCGGTTTTACGCGATTCAGACCTTCACCGCCTTAGCCCTCGGTCCCGCTTATACCGCGCTGCTCACGAGTGGCGGAGAGCTTGTCAGCGGGTTGCTTGGCGGCGGGTGGCACGAAGCCGGGCGGCTGCTCCCGTGGCTCGCGATCAGCGGATGCTGTGCCGTCGTGTTCGATACCCACAGCGTCGCGTTTCGGTCTATTAACCGGCCATCTTGGGCCCTCGCGATGAGCGGCCTCTCGCTCGCGGCTGATGCGTTGCTCATTGTATTCGTCGGGCGCTGGAACATCCTCACGCTGGTCTCCGCCATCGCGATCAAGAATATCGCGGCCGCCGCACTCGTCACGCTGTTGGGGCACGCGACGCTCGGGACGCACGTCGCGATCTATGCCGCCCGACTGCTTCCGGTGCTGCTGGCGTGCGCCGCAATGGCTGCCGCGAGCGTCCTCGTTGAAAAGAGTCTTTCCGACCACGGCATCATGATTCGCGTCGGCGGCAGCCTTGGGGCCGGTGCGCTCGTCTACGTCGCGATTTCAGCGGCGGTGTTCCGCGACAGCCTGAAATCTCTGAGAGACTCCTATCTGGCGGCCACGCATGTGTGAACGCGCGGATTGCCTGACAGGCGGCTCCACCAGTCAGATCCCGTGAAGGAGGTTCCAATGAGTGCCACGGTTCATCCGACCACAATGTCGTACAAGGAAATGGCCGGCCAGTGGGTTCCCCGGTGGCTGTACGAACTGACGCTCGGTCTCTTTCGAAATACTCACCGCACCTATAGCCAGTATGGCCAGGATGCGGTCTTGCTGTCCTACCTCAGACGCCGGCACTGGGAGGCCGGTATCCCCACGGGGCTCGGCCGATATCTCGAGATCGGTTCGTTCCTCCCGGTCACGCATTCGAACACCTATGGCTTGTACAGGCGGGGGTGGAGCGGCGTCACGGTGGAGGCCATGCCGCATACGGCGGCGGCGTTCAAGCTCCTACGGCCCAGGGATCGGCATCTCGCGCTCGCGGTCGCTCCGACAGCCGGGACACTCACGTTTTATCACTGGGGCGACGTCAACGGCTTCAACACCGCGTCCGAGGCGCAGGCTGAAATCGGGGCGCGTCAGCTGGGCAGGGAACCAGAGAAAATTACGGTGCGGGCGCAGACGCTTTCGCAGATCATCGACGATAATTGCGATCTGCTGCCGGAGATCGACCTATTGTCGATGAGCGTAGGAGGTGTCGATTTTGCCGTCCTTTCATCCAACGACTGGGACCGGCACCGCCCCAAGATCATCACGACCCAGGTATTCGAGGCGCACTGCGACCGCGCCGTCAGCTCCCCGACGTATCGTCTGCTGACGGACAAAGGCTATCGTCTCTATGCCTGGACACCGCCCTGCCTGATCTTCCTGCGAGGCGATCAGTTCCCGTTCAGAGGCAGCTGAGCGCTGTCCTCGTGGCGCCGGGAGTCGCTGTCGCCGGCGCACGGGAAAATGGCGCATTCGCGCCTGTTGGCAATGGACCAGACATTCTCGCCGACAAGGACGAAGTCTCGGTCGAGATCTGCGACCGCCCGAAGGAAGTTTCGGGCCGTGGCGCACCCGGTGAGCAGCCAATCATGAACCTCCATGATGACAACGGGGAAGCTTGAGAGCCACTCAGTGTTCTTGGAGAACAGTTCCTTCTCTGCTCCTTCGATGTCGATCTTGCAGATGAACGGCTGAGAGTTCGAGTTGCTGTCGAGGATGTCTGCAACGGTGATCGCGTCGATGGCGCCATCACTGGCCGACTCGGTCCGATAACCCCAGGCTTCGTCTTCGGGGTTGACGATCGTCATCCGCCCCCGCTCGCTGCCGATCGCCGCGTGAACCGCTGTGACGTCCGGCGCATTCCTTCGCAACATGTTGATATTGTCGCTGTCGGGCTCGACCGCAACGATCCTGGCCCGAGGCCATGACTTGCGAAAATAAAGGCTGGCCAGTCCGATATTGGCCCCGAGGTCTATAACGAGGGGCTCTTGCATCGAGCGATACAATCGCGCAATGGCGTGACGGTGCGGAATCTGATTGACGTTGTAGCTGCCCGCGAGGAAGACCTGCTCGAAACTCTCCAGATCGCTCGTGCCGGGCCTTAGATAGACGGGCGTGTTGAAAGCGCCGTTCCTGGCGACAACGTTGACCACTTCGATCCCCATTTGTCGGCGCCGCGGCCGGAATTTGAAGTCCCGGGCGCCGCGGTGTGGCCGCCGGTCGAGAAACATCTTGGCGAGCGTTTTCGGGCGCCGAATCACGTTTGGCTCCACAAAGGCGCGGGGAGGCGATCGAATATCGAATCACACATGGCGTTCATTTCATGAGACGGTAAATCAACGACGTCAGGCGTGTTGCGTCAGACGCGATGCCTGTGAGGACCGCGCATGGCAGGACCGCGAACATGAGCGCCCACGCCGTCGCTGCGAGCCGTTTCCGCACGCTGTAGGCCGGCCATCGCCACACCGCATTGATATAGCGAATCGCCAGCCTGGCTACCGAATCATCGCTGCTGATCCGCCGGTCCGGCAGCAGCTTCGCCAAAGTGAGCCGCTGCCGCAGATGATGCGGCCAGGCAGCAACCGCCAGAGCTGCGCGTCCCTTACGCCGGCGTAAAACGGCATTGACCAGCTCCACGACCTCCAGGTCATCGGCCAATTTGTCCGCTAAGGTGGACGGATCGTGTTTTGACATATTGCGACCATGGCGACGCCACGCCGCGCAAGGCGTAGCAATCGCACGTACTTCGCCGTGTAATGCAGCCATCGCGATCTGATACGTGTCGGCGCCCTGCCTGAACTGTGGCTCAGGAATCGGCGGGATCCGATCAAGCACACGGCGAGAATAAGCATTCCCGGACGTCGGCGGTGACGGGTAGAACCCGAACTGACGCAACAGGCCGGTCATATCACCCGATCCCAGGCGCGCGGCCATGATTTCGCCCGTCTGCCGCCCGTCTGCATCGATGATATCGAGCGGGTAATGAACCTTCGCGACCTTGGGCCCGAACGCTTCTACGATTCGAGACGCTGCATCGGGATACAAGTAATCGTCTGCATCGAGGAACACGACGATGTCACCGCTGCAGTGCCGGAAACCGGCATTTCGCGCCGAGGCCTCCCCGCCGTTTGTTTTACGCACGACAGTGATCTTGGATTGGTAGTGGTCGAGGATCCACGGCGACCCGTCTGTAGAGCCGTCATCGACGACCACAACCTCGACATCAGCGTAATCCTGAGCCAGGGCGCTCTCGATCGCTTGCGGGAGGTACCGCTCGTAATTGTAGTTTGTAATGACTATCGAGCACTTCGGCGGCGATGGCATGATGTGCAGCCCCTGCAGTGCACTCAATTTCACGCGAACACATCGATCGACCTGGCGTTCGGTCGAACGGGCCAGGGCATGCGTAACGAGCCCGCTATAGGTCACGTCCATTCGTCCGTCTAGCACGCAGATGGGCCGTCGTGAGTCCAATAGACTTCCAGCGGCGCAAAGGTTTTCGTGCCAAGGCCGGGGAGTTGCGCGATGAGCGATCTCCCGGTGGGATTGACCGCAACGACGGTCGTTCGGCAATGCGTCTTGATAGTGACCGCGTTGACGCTCGAGGCGGTGTTGGCGGCCGCCACAGCGCCCTCGACATAATGCGCAAGCATATATTTGAGCTCTGCAACCAGGGTCGGCATATAAGCCAGCAGCGTCGGGGCAAATGCGAAGCCCTTGAAGCCGGAATAGTTGTCGTCGAGTGCATAGATAAAAATGCCTCTCGCGCCGTGGTTCAACGCCAGATACGCCATAGCCCGCAGCTCCTGCGGCGTTGGATAGCGGCCCGACTGCGGATAGGCGCTATCGGGCGGAATGGAATGCGCCTGTGCCGCAAACATGACCGGCACATTCGGACCGACGGAGCTCACGTTCGCATCGACATGTGCGCCGATTGAGTTTTCAAGATTGTCGGTCGGCGGATGACCGTACTGATAGCCGGGCCAGCGCACGGGATAATCGTCGAGCCCGATGACGTCGGGAAGTGCGTTCATGCCATTGCGAACGTTCCCATCACGGTCGCCCATGATGAATGTCGGATGGTGCGGATCATTCGCTTTTATCGTGGCGATGGCCGATTTGACGACGGACAGCGTCGCATTCGGGGAGTACTGCGGCTCGTCTATGACGTAACTGAGAAACGCCGGAAGGCGCGAGAGATCGCGGGCGATGGTGTCGACGCCGGCGCTTGCTCCGCTGCGGACGTAATCGCTGTACTCGAAGCTGTTCAGCACTCCGCTTTCGCCCATCGTGAGAAATTTGTCTTTGAGGGCGGCCGCCGATTCAGGTGCGGGGCGAGGGCCGTCCCCCATCACGCAGTTGAACCCCATCTCAGCCGCCTGCTGCCAGGCGTTCGCGTGATGGAGGCAGACCGGGTAAAACGACTTGCCATCCACCAGAAAGTCTTTGTGGTTCCCAATCGTGACCGTGTTGGACTGCGCGGCGCGGCCGCCGGCCATCAGCAGCGCACAAATGCCTATGCCGCAGATGCGTCCGATCACCGCGAGAGCATGATTTTTTCCACGTGACGTACGCATGATGATGGTTCCGCTGTGCTACGGACGAGATAGGAGCGGCGATCGGCTTGAGGACGGCACCGTTCTCATGCAACGAGGCTTTCTGAGACGGATCGCGGTCTGGCGGCCGGCGCATCGCCGAGCAACGAAGAGAGGCCGGCCCGCAGGCTTGTCCGGGCGCGGAAGCCGAGACGCGTTTCCGCAAGCGACGGATCGCCGATCGAGACGTGGATGTCGCCCGGCCTTCGTTCGGCGAATCTCACCGCCGTGCGAGCGCCAAGCTTTTCGTCGATCATGACCACGAGGTCCAGCAATGACGTGCCGCGGCCCGTGCATATGTTCATGATCTCGGCCCGCTCGCCGCACCGGCTCATCGCGGCGATGACGCCGCGGACCACGTCCTGCACGTAGACAAAGTCTCTGGTCTGCGTTCCGTCACCAAAGATCGTGATCGGCTCTTTCGAACGGGCGTGCCGGCAAAATATCGAAATGACGCCGGAATACGGCGAGTGGGGATCCTGCCTCGGGCCGTACACGTTAAAAAAGCGAAGCCCGCATGTCGGCAGGCCGTGGATGGGAAACGCCGTGGAGGCATGCAGCTCGCATCCGAGCTTGTCGACGCCATAGGGCGATTCCGGGCAGGTGCGGGCGGATTCACGGAGCGGCGGATCCGAGTTCCTGCCGTAAACGGCGGCGGACGACGCGTAGACGACGGGGATAGGTCCGCCATTCTTCGCCGAGCGGGCGGCGGCGAATACCGTGATCGTCCCCGTCAGATTGGTGTGGTGCGCGTCGATCCAATTTCGGTTGCAGCGCTCGACCGAGGAGACGGCTGCGAAGTGAAACACGCCATCCGCACCTCTCATCGCAGCTTCGACGGTTGCGAAGTCGGTGACGTCACCGACGATCAGCTCGGCACTCACGGGTTTGTTTCGAAGCGCTCCCGATGACAAGTCGTCCAAAATCCGGACCTCGTGTCCCGCCGCGAGGAGCATGTCGGCGCTGTGAGATCCTATGAAGCCGCAGCCGCCGGTGACGAGGTATCGCATCGCTCGCTGCCCTTCTTATCGCACCGCCGTTCCACCAGGTTCGGGGGGTCATACGCGAGGCTGCATGTGACGCGACCCAGCGGCAATGACGACGGACGTCCCTCATTCTTTGGCAGGGTTCGGCCTAGGTCGAATGGCGGAGACCGATGCCGGACGGGCCGCGTCCGGCGTCCTGGCCTAGGCCCAGACGAGCGCCTTCCACCGCCCGAGAAACGGATGTTCGACTGGGCTATGTTAAAGAGCCGGTCAGTCCGCGGCTTCTGCGCTGCCGTTCCTTCACCGACGGCGGGATATCTTCGACCCGCTCAAAAAACTTGTAGAACGCCAAAGCCTTCTGTTCCCGCTCCGTCCCGGCAAAATAATATCGCGTGAACAGCTCGGTTTCGACGTTGAGAAGATAAGCAATGTGCAGGATAGCTGTGTCAAAGCAGAATACCCGGTGGATGTTCGGGGCCGCCAGGAGGTGAACCAGGTCTTGCACCGTCGTGCGGCCACGCAGGTCGTGATCCACAAGGCTCGAATAATCGCGACCATCTCGCTCGCGGTCGCGCGTCGTACCGACATGGACAACGGCTCCGCCCGTTGTCTCCTTCAGATGTGCAGCTCGCCGCAGCATAGCGCGTTCCCGCCACGGCAGCTTTCGATGCAGCCCGGAGTCGATGTAGTTCGATAAGACGATCAGTGGCCGGGTCTCCGGCAGACAGAACTTTGCGAGAACTGCGTCGGGAAAGAGCGCAAATGGCAGAATGCGCGTCCTGTCAATCCGGCGTCCGACTTCGGGGACATCAAACCAGTCCGCGAACGCCTCGATGAAGAAGTTTGCGATCGGCCGACGGATCGCCCGCGATGCCATGTAGAAGACAAAATAATCTGCGGCCGGCCCGTACAATCCCAACGCGGCGCGCAGGACTTCATGCCGCGAAACGACGAGAGCACCGGGTTGAGGGCGGCTTTCCGCGCGGCGCACATCGCCAAATAGAAAACCGAGCTGGCGTGCGTGCGTCATGCTGACGTCGAACCCGGCTTCCTTCAAGTGCTGCACGAATGGGCGGAAAAAGATCTGATCGCCCACATGGATCAGGGGGTGATCCAGATGAAGGATGACCGGCCGCCGACGATCCAGTTGCATTCGAGCGGCGGTCGTGAAAACCGCACCATTGAACGCACGCAGGCCCGGAACGCCGACATGCCCGAAACGAGTGAGAGCCTTGTTCCAGTAGTGTTCTGTGCGGTTCAACGGTAACAGCTCCCTCCTCGTCAGCGGGCGCCCTCTCCGAGCAGAACGACGCGCGCCGTTCTCATGACGACGAAGAGGTCGAGGAGGACCCCGGCGCGTTCGACATAGAAGAGGTCGAATGCGAGCTTTCGCTTGGCATCCTCGATCGAGGCGCCATAGGGGTAATTGATCTGGGCCCAGCCTGTCAGACCCGGCTTGACGGCGTGGCGAATGCGATAGCACGGCACGCGGGCGGTCAGTATCTCGACGAATTCGGGTCTCTCGGGGCGTGGACCGACGAAACTCATGTCGCCTCGGAGGATGTTGAACAGCTGCGGCAGCTCATCGAGATGGAAGTGGCGCAGCCAGTGGCCGACGCGGGTCGCGCGAGGATCTCGCTGCGAGGCCCATTGGGGCGCCTGGCTCACCTCCGCATCGATACGCATGCTCCTGAATTTGTAGATGACGAACGGCCTGCCATTCAGGCCGACGCGGGTTTGGCGGTACAGGATCGGCCCCGGTGAGCTCAGTTTCACGGCAACGGCGATGGCGACAAGCATCGGAGCCGCCAACAGAAACAGGGAGGCCGCAATCGCGAGGTCGACCACGCGCTTCGTGAGCAGCCACATCACGCTGCGCTTCAAGGAGCAATGGAAAGCCCAGTGGGCCTCATAGCCGTCGGATGGTTCGATTGCCCGCATTTGCCTCTGCAGGAACGCGTCGGCGCTCGCCACGTCGCAGCCGCGAAGTTTCAGTTCGGAGGCGATCACACGGAGCCAAGCATCGCCGGCCGCCGGCGCCATGATGACGCATGCCGCGTTGTGGCGCTTTGCGAACTGAAGGAGCGCTTCCACGTGCTCGCGAACGACTAGGTCGCGCGGGGAGGCGTCGCCGCTTGGAAGAGGCCGCGGCAGCTGGGCACGGGCGATGTAGAAAAACGTGCCGAGCCTGCCTTCCAGATCGGCAATCCAGCGATCGATAACCGCGTCATCTCCCGCTACGACGAGAACCGGACGGGCTGAAACTCGCGATCGGCCGCTGAGGCTATCGCGCGCAATACTCCTTCCCAAAAACAGCCAATGAAGCGCTGCCCCACCGGTCACAGAGATCGCGCATGTGAACCCGACGTAAGTCCAGAATGCCGGGGCGGCCCAAGAGCCCGCGCTCAGCAGAATCGCGCCACCATATAGACTCACCAAGCGACCCACGACGGTCGGCCAGTGATATCGGCGGCTGGCGTAGGCGCCCATCAGGTAAAGGAGACCCAGGCAAACGAGTTGGATGCAGACGAGAAGTGTCGCCGTGTGACTGTCTATGATCAGAAGCGACGTTCCCGCACCTAGCGACCAGGCGAGCGCTGCGACGGTGGTGATCAGCAGCCCGTCCAGGGTGGCGGCGGCCCGGCTGATCTGCTCGTCGAACGTCTGAAAGATCGCTCCCATCTGCCGGCCTCCCAGATGGCATACCTCCAGGTGTTCTGATTCTTCGGTATGCCGATCCTACGCTGCAGACCGCGGGTCCGGCGTGCAACGCCAACTGAGGTCTTTCGTCCCTTCGCCGGAGCCGACCTAGGCCGAAGGGCTGATGAGAGGGTCAAGGAGATCCTTTTCGAATTCGAAGCGCCGGATGCCGCCGCCGATGGTCTTGTTGCTGGGTGCCGGCACAACCACCTCTCGCAGCAGCCGGTAGCCGGCCGACGTGTAGAGAGCGATGGCGGCACTCTGCAGCTCAGACGTGCTGAGGACGATCCTGGACGCACCCTGAAGCCGACAGGTCCTTTCGGCGTGCGCCAGCAACACCGCGCCCAGGCCTTGCCGCCGACGCTCGGGGTGCACATACATCCGGCGCACCTCGATCGCACGAGGCCCGGCGGCTTCCAGCCCGACGGTGCCGACGATGCTTGGGCCGTCAACCGCCACCCAGAAGCTGCTCCCCCGCGCCGGATCGTAATACTCGCCGATTCGGTCGATTTCCTCGCGCAGCGCAAGGTCGATATAAGCCGTGAAGCGCTCCCGCAACGCGGCGGGCGCCAGCTCGCGATTGATGCCGATAAACAGCTCTCGGACCTGGCTCCGATCGCCGTCTTCATAGCGTCTGATGAACCCGCTCCAGGGCATCGGTGGCCGATCTTAAGCGTCGGCACCGCTAAGAGGTAAAGCATCTTAATTGACCGGGCTGGAGCCGGGTCTCAGCCTAGCCGCAAGCCCGGCGATCGGCTAAATTCCGCGCGCCTCGCCACCATCTGGGACCTGGAGTCGCATGAGCGCCAAGCCGGACAGCGCCAAACCGGAACCTGCCAAAGAGCGGGCGCGCGCCGACGCCACCGCAGCGGCCACCACCCTGGTCGAGGCCCTGCCGTACATGAAGCGCTACGCGCGGCAGACGGTGGTCGTCAAATACGGCGGCCATGCCATGGGCGACCAGGCGACGGCCACCAATTTCGCGCGCGACATCGCGCTCCTGAAGCAGGTTGGCGTCAATCCGGTGGTGGTGCATGGCGGCGGGCCGCAGATTGGCCAGATGCTCGAGAGGCTCAAGATCAAGAGCTCGTTCGTCGACGGCCTCAGGGTCACCGACGCGGCGACGGTCGAGATCGTCGAGATGGTCCTGTCCGGCTCGATCAACAAGGAAATTGTCGCCGCGATTAATGCCGCCGGGGGCCGCGCCGTCGGCCTGTCGGGCAAGGACGGCGGTCTCATCCGGGCCCGCAAGCTGACCCGCACCAAGCGCGACCCCGATTCGAACATCGAGAAAGTGCTCGACCTCGGCTTCGTCGGCGAGCCCGAGCGGGTCGATCCCGCCATCCTCGCGTCGGTCACCGGCGCCGATCTCATTCCGGTGATCGCACCGATCGGACTGGGGCCGGCCGGCGAGACATTCAACATCAACGCGGACACGGTCGCCGGCGCGGTTGCCGCCGCGGTGCGCGCCAAACGCCTCCTGCTGCTGACCGACGTCGTCGGCGTGCTGGACAAGAGCAAGACGCTGCTGCCGCGGCTGTCCGTGGGCGAGGTGCGGGCGCTGATCGCCGACGGCACCATCCAGGGCGGCATGATCCCCAAGGTCGAGACGTGCCTCGCCGCGGTCGAAGCCGGCGTCGGCGCGTCGGTGATCCTCGACGGCCGGGTCCCGCACGCGGTGCTGGTCGAGCTGTTCACCGAAAGCGGCATCGGCACGCTGATCTGCGGCTAACGCGCCGCGCCCGGTCGCGGCATGCGGCCCAGTTGGAGCAGCGGCTCAGATGGACCAGACGCGCTCTGCCGAAATCGCGGCGTGGATCACCGAGGCGGGGCTTGCCGGCCGGTCGGAGACCGAGATGCTGACCGGATTTTGCCAGCGCGCGACCGCCGCCGGCATCCCGCTGCGGCGCGTCATCGTCATCATCGACACCTTGCATCCGATCCACGAAGGGCACGCCTTCCGCTGGTATCACGGCAAGGACGAAGTGACCGTCATCGAGTACGGTCGCACCAACGAAGGGGTTGCGCTCGAAAACTGGCAGCGCAGCACGTTTTATCGCGTGCTGCAGTCCGGCCAGCCGCTGATGCGCTGGCGGCTGACGCCCGAAGCGGAGGCGGAATTCCCGGGGCTTGCCGAGTTCCGGGCCGAGGGCATGACCGACTACGTAGCGCTGATCAACCGTTTCGCCGCCGAAGGCATCATCGGCGACATGGACTGCGTCTATTCGGCGTGGATGACCGACGCGCCGGACGGGTTCAGCGAAAGCGCGATCGCCGCCCTGCAGGCGCTGATGCCGTTCCTGGCCCTGGCGATCAAATCCGCATCCCTGGCGCGCATTACGTCGACCCTGGTCGAGACCTATCTCGGCCGGGACGCCGGCCGGCGCGTGCTGCGCGGACGGATCGCCCGCGGCGTGGCCGACCGGATCGATGCCGTGCTGTGGTTCAGCGACCTGCGCGGCTACACCAGGATCACCGACACCGCCGATCCCGGGCACATCATCCCGCTGCTCAACGACTACGCCGATGCGGTGATCTCGGCCATTCACCAGCAGGATGGCGATGTGCTGAAGCTGATGGGCGACGGCACGCTCGCGATCTTCACGGCTGACGAGCGCCAGCCAGCGTGCCGGCGCGCCCTCGAGGCGGCCGCCGCGGCACGGACCGCCATCGGGGAGCTCAATGCGCGGCGCCTGGCCGAGAACCGGCCCGCCACCGAGATGTATCTCGGCCTCCATGTCGGCGAGGTGTTCTACGGCAATATCGGCAGCACCGAGCGACTCGATTTCACGGTCGTCGGACCGGCGGTGAACGAGGTGAGCCGGATCGCCGCAATGTGCCGGTCGGTCGATCAGCCGGTGCTTATGTCGGCGGCGTTCGCCGGGGCCCTGAACGACCCCCGCCGCGTGGTGTCGGTCGGCCGCTATGCGCTGCGCGGGGTCGGACGGCCGCAGGAATTGTTCACGTTGGACAGCGGTGCGCTCGTCTCCCCCAGCTCACCCCAACCCTCTTCGCCCGCGAAGCCGGAGAGGGAGTAGATCAGCCGCCGAAGAACTCGACCTGCCATTTCATTTCTTCGACAGTCATGGCGTAGTCCTTGCCACCGCGCGGATGCAGCGCCTGGCGCGGCGAGATCCCGCCCATCCGGGTCTGGATCTGCACGGCGAGACGCGGCGGCAGGTCGGCTTTCCACGCCAGCGCCGTGACGCCCTTGGCGCTGCGCGCGGACAGGATCTTGTCGACCACGCCGATCGGGACCTGGGCCAACACCGCCAAAGCGGCGCGTACGAAGGCGCGCTGCCCGGCGTCGATCGCATCGGCAACCGCGTCCTCGTCGAGCTTGCCCTCCTTCTGCAGGCGCCGGACTTTCTCCTCCACCGTCTCGCCGCCATCGTCGTCCGCCGCGGCCTTTCCCGCCCCGGCGGCCTTCTCCTTGCCGTCTGCAGCGAGACGACGTGACACCTCGGTGGTGATCTGCTGGCGCGTGTCGGCGGGCAGGTCGCTGCGATTCTTCAGCACGTCGAGCAGCGAATCCGCGACGAACCGCGCGATGCGCATCGCGGCCCGCGCCGGCAGCGCCGGGCGTCGCACCAAGGGCTCATGCCAGGAGGTCCGGGCGGCGGCCCGGTCGATGATCAGGTCGAGCGTCTCTTCGCGGATCTGCGCCAATGGGTTGGCCAGCAAGGCGGCGACCGCGGGCTCGTTGTCGGCGGCGACGATCGCATCGGAGACCGCAGCGCCCAGGCGGTCGCGGCCGGCGATGGCCGACAGCACGCCCGAGGGCGGCGCGCCGGCGATGATGTCGAGCAGGTCTTCGTCGGTCAAAAGCGGCGAGAAGCGCAGGACCGGGCTGGCGACTGCGAGATCGGCGTCGCGCGCCAGGCCCCGGATGACCTCGGGCGGCACGTTCGCCATGCCTTCCACCGCGTCCGAAATCACCGCGCGCACGCGCGCCGCTTCATCGCGGGCCAGGACCTCGAGCATGTCGATGACACGCTGCCGCGCCTGGTTCTGCGCGTCCTGGGGCAGTCCCGGCAGCAGCCGGGCCACCTTCTGGGCCAGTTCGGCCCGCACCGCTTCGTCGCGATCGCGGAGCAGGAGCTCATCGGCCTGATGCGGCGTCGCCTCGTTGGCCGCGATCACCCGCCGCACCTCGGACGCCGTGTCCTCGGCGAGATAGTAGAGGATCTCCGGCCGGAGATCGCCGCGCGCCGCCAGCTTGCGCCGAACCCCTAGATCCGGATCGCGGGCGAGGCGCTTGGCCTCTTCGTAAGCGCGCTCGTCGCTCACGGGTTGGCCGCTCCGGCGCGGGTCTCGGCCGCGGTGAGCGCCACGGCATAGGCGCCCTTGCCGCGGCGCTTCACCTCGTACATCGCACCATCGGCCCGGGCCAGCAACTCTGCGATCGTTTCCGGCCCGGCGGGCTGGTACACCGCAAGCCCGACCGACAGGCCGAGCGGCTTGTCGGGGCCGGCGGAATACGCGGCGATCTCGTCCTTCAGCGCCAGGATCGCTTTGGCGCGCCCGACGGCCGCCTCCTTGTCCGCCGTGGCGAGCCACAGCGCGAACTCGTCGCCGCCGAGACGGGCGACGAGGTCGCTGGCGCGGGCCACACGGCGCAGACAAGCGGCAAGAGCCTTCAGCGCCGCGTCGCCGGCCGGATGGCCAAGCCGGTCGTTGACCGCCTTAAAGTTGTCGAGATCGACATACACCAGCGTCCCGGACTGGCCGGTGCGCTGGCAATCGGCCACGCCCTCTTCCAGCCGCATGGTGAAGCTGCGCCGGTTGAGCAGCCCGGTCAGCCCATCGGTGCGCGCCTGCTTGGCCAAAGCCTCATGATTGGCGATCTGCTCCTGCGCGATGCCGATCTGATCGGCGATCTTGGTCACGATGTCGCGATCGGACTCGCCCCAGCCAGGCTCGGCCGGCTGACGCCACAGCCCGATCGCACCGTTGATCTGCCGTCGAAACCGGGTCACGGCGCCGAGAAAATGTCCGCCGGGCAGCGCCGCCTCGATCTCGTCCGCAGAGGCGGAGCCCGCTGCGTCCGTCTCGGCCTTGAGGCGCCTGGCATGGGCCGCCAGTAAGGCCTCGGCGCCGGATGGGAGAGCGGTGCCGAACTCGGCCGCACTCAGCAGGGCTCCGTCCGCACTGCCGCCCCAGATGCGGCAGCCGGCCGCCCCCAGTGCGCGCGCCGCCGCCGACGCGGCGGCGGTCAGCATGGCATCGGGCTCGACCTCGTCGCGGATGGTGCGCACGATATAACCGACCAGGCGCTCGCGCATTTGGGCGTCGGCCAGGGCCGCGTCGCGGGCGTGGACTTCGGTGACGTCGCGCCACACGCCACGCGCACCGCGCCACGCTCCGTCGGCGCCGATCAGCGGCAGGGCCGAGATCGAGACGCAGGCCGGCGTGCCGTCGGCGCGGCGCAGCCACAGCTCGGCCTGATCGATCAGCGTCCGCGTCACGAACGGCGAGGCGCCCTTCGAATCCTGGTCGTCGATGAACGACGCGGCGGGCCGGCCGACGAAATCGGCGGCACTCCAGCCCAGCGCCCCTTTCGGTGACACGAATGTGAACACGCCGACGGCGTCGGTCTCCCAGGCGAAATCGCTCGAGATCTCGACCAGGTCCTTGAAGCGCTGCCGCGACTCGGTCAGCGCCTGGCGCAGATTGGCGGCCAGCGACACGTCACGCGCGAGGAGCAAAGCCCCGCCCGAGGAGCCGGGCAGCGGCACGATCCACAGATCATAGGTGAGCGACACCCGGTCGCGCGCGATGACGATAGTGTCGGTGCGGGCCGGCCCGTCCTGGACCGAGGTCACAAGGGCCGCCAGCCCGTCACGGCCGGCCCGCGCGGTCACTTCGTCGAGGAGGACGCTGGCCGCCTGGTTCGCCTGCACGACCTCGCCATGGCCATCGAGGCGGGCCGCCGGCCCGGGCCACGTCGCCACCACGGCGTCGAGCGCCTTGGTGTCGGCTGCCGCCGGCCGCGCGCTGCGCGCTGCGCGACGGTTTGGACGCTCAATTGCAGGCCGTGACGGCATTATTCCCCTTAAAGCGCGATGCCTGCGCCCCGCCCGCGAACATAGCACGCTGACCCTTGCTGTGAAGTTGACAGCCGGCGCTAGGTCTCCCATGTTCCCCCCGGCTTTTCGCACTTCCGGACTGTCGCATGGGTACCGCCGAATTACAGAAAATCATCGATAACGCGTGGGACGAGCGCGACCGCGTGACATCGTCCACCAAAGGCGCCGCGCGGGACGCCGTCGAAGAGGCGCTCGACGGTCTCGATGCCGGCACCTTGCGCGTTGCTGAAAAAGACGGCGGCGGATGGCGTGTTAACCAATGGCTGAAAAAGGCCGTGCTGCTGTCGTTCCGGCTCTATGACTCGGTGCCGATCCCGGGCGGGCCGTCCGATCCGGTGCGCGGACCGTCGGCCTGGTACGACAAGGTGCCGTCGAAATTCGCTGGCTGGGACGAGGCGCGGTTCCGGGCCGCCGGATTCCGCGCCGTGCCGAACTGCGTGGTCCGCCGGTCGGCTTATGTGGCAGCCGGCGTGGTCCTGATGCCGAGCTTCGTCAATGTCGGCGCGTACGTCGATAAAGGCACCATGGTCGATACGTGGGCGACCGTCGGCAGCTGCGCACAGATCGGCAAGAACTGTCACATCTCCGGCGGCGCCGGCATCGGCGGCGTCCTGGAGCCGTTGCAGGCGGGTCCCGTGATCGTCGAGGACGATTGTTTCATTGGGGCGCGCAGCGAAGTGGTCGAGGGCGTGGTCGTCGAGACGGGCTCCGTTTTGTCGATGGGCGTCTTCATCGGTGCGTCGACCAAGATCGTCGATCGCAGCTCCGGCGAGGTCCATATCGGCCGTGTGCCGGCCTTTTCGGTCGTCGTGCCCGGCAATCTGCCCGGCCGGCCGCTGCCGGACGGCAGCCCAGGTCCGTCGACCTATTGCGCGGTGATCCTGAAGCGGGTCGATGCCGGCACGCGCGCCAAGACATCGATCAACGAGCTGCTGAGGAGCTGAATCGCGTGGCCGGCGCCCTCGATCCCGTCGAGCTGACGCGCGAGCTGATCCGGCGTCCCAGCGTGACGCCGAAAGACGAAGGCGCGCTCGCCGTCCTCGAAGGCGCCCTGAAGCCGCTCGGCTTTGCCTGCCACCGTCTGCCGTTCAGCGAGGCGGGCACCCCCGACGTCGACAATCTCTATGCGCGGTTCGGCACGGGCGGTCCGCATTTCTGCTTTGCCGGCCATTCGGACGTCGTGCCGGTGGGTGATCGCGCCGGCTGGAAGCTGGATCCGTTCGGCGCCGAGATTGTCGACGGGCAGCTGTTCGGCCGCGGGGCCTCGGACATGAAGGGTGCCATCGCCGCGTTTGCGGCCGCTGCCGAAAAATTCCTCATCACCCGCGGCGGCGACTTCAAGGGCTCGATAAGCCTGCTGATCACCGGCGATGAGGAAGGGCCGGCGATCAACGGCACGGCAAAGGTGCTGAAATGGCTGGCCGGCCGCAACGAGAAGGTCGACGCCTGCGTGGTCGGCGAGCCGACCAGCGAATCAGCCCTCGGCGACATGATGAAGATCGGCCGCCGCGGCAGCCTGAATGCGAAGCTCACCGTCCACGGCGTGCAAACCCATTCCGCCTATCCGCATCTGGGCGACAACCCCACCCATCGGATCGTGCGCATGCTCGATGACCTGATCGGCACCGAGCTCGATAAGGGGAACGAATGGTTCCCCGCGACGAACCTGCAGGTGACCACGATCGATGTCGGCAATCCGGCGACCAACGTGACCCCGGCGACCGCGCGCGCCGGCTTCAACATCCGCTTCAACAACAACCACAATTCCGCCGATCTGAAGAAGTGGATGAAGGAGCGCTGCGACGCGTTCGGCGGCCGTTATGAGCTCGACGTGTATGTCTCAGGCGAAGCGTTTCTGACCCAGCCCGGTCCGCTGAGCAGCCTGGTCTCCGATGCGGTCAAGGACGCGACCGGCCGCACGCCGGTGCTGAGCACGACCGGCGGCACGTCGGACGCCCGCTTCATCTGCCGCCACAGCCCGGTGGTCGAATTCGGGCTGATCAACCGCACCATCCACAAGGTCAACGAATGCACGGCGGTCGCCGATCTGCGCGGCCTGACCACCATCTACGGCGGCATTCTCGACCGCTTCTTCGGCACCTCATGATCGACGTTGGCGCCGCCGCGACCGGCCTGACCGGTGCCTGGCGGCTTGCACGCCTCGACCGCGCCGGGATGCGCTACTTCGAGGCGACTCCCGAGGCGTTCTGGCGGTCCTTTCAGGCCGCCATCGTCGCCGCACCGATTTACGCGCTGCTGGTCCTGCTGCGCGCGGACGACCATCCGCTGTCGCCCGATCCGGTGCGCGCCGCCCTGATCGAGGTCATCGGCTACGTCATCCAATGGACCGCGTTTCCGCTAGCGGCGTGGTATCTCTGCCGGGCGTTCAATTGCTCGGGCCGCTATTTCGGATTCATGGTCGCCTACAACTGGGCCAACGTGCTGCAGTTCATCGCGTTCGTTCCGGTAGCCCTGCTCTCCGTCTCGGGTTGGGTGCCGGGGAGCCTCGTGAACATCCTGGCCCTCCTGTTCACCGGCGCCGTCGTCTACTACCAGTATTTCATCGCGCGGACGGCGCTGGCCATCGACGCGCTGCCCGCACTTGCGTTCGTCGCGACCGATTTCATCATCGGATTGTTTCTCGACGCCGTCGAGACCTCGATGCACATGCAGTGAGCGCACGCCCGGGCTTGCCGACCGGCCGATGGCGCGGCAGGATAGGCGGAGCACCGACCTTCCCAGGCATAACACGGGTGCGACCGAGGTGACGCTCATGTCCATTCGTGCCCGCCTTGCCGGCTACCTCCTCTTGCTCGCCCTCTCGACCGCTGGTCACGCGGCGGCGCAGACCAAGCCGAAAGTCCTCGACGCGGGCATCGAACAGCCGCACTCGGCCATCTTCATCGGCAACAGCTTTTTCTATTACAACAACAGCCTGCACAATCATCTGGCGCAGCTGCTGCGGTCGGCCGATCCCGCCTCCAAGCTGCGCGCCGTCTCGGTGACGATCAGCGGCTCGGGCTTCGGCTGGCATGATGTCGGCTCGTATTTCAGGCCGAACGCGCTCGGAGCGTACTCGTTCGACGACCAGAACAACGTCATCTTCAACGAGAAAACCGACCGGCCGTTCGACCTCGCGATCATGATGGATTGCAGCCAGTGCCCGATCCACCCGCGGCTGAAATCGATCTTCACCGAATACGCGAAAAAGGACAGCGACACGGTCCGCCAGCACGGGGCGGTGCCGGTGTTCTTCATGTCCTGGGCCTATGCCGACAAGCCCGAGATGACGGCCGCACTGGCCGAGGCTTACACGCAGGCCGGCAACGACAACAACGTGCTGGTGGTCCCGGCGGGGCTCGCGTTCGCCAAGACGGTCCGGCAGGATCCGGAGGTCATCCTGTACGCCTATGACCGCCGGCACCCGAGCCTCGCCGGCACCTATCTCGCAGCGTGCACGCTATACGCGTCGCTGTTCAAGAAATCCCCCGTCGGCCTTGCGTACACGGCCGGCCTCGGCACGAACACCGCGCACTTCCTCCAGACCATGGCCTGGGAGACGGTCCAGGACTATTATGGCCCGGCGGCGATGGCCACGGCGCACAAGGCCGACTAGCCGACTCGGGCAGCGCGTTCTCACGCCACCAAGCCCGCAGGGACGTCAGCGCGGAATGCAGTCGTAGACCGCGAGGTGCTGCCCGTTCGTGTCCGGGAGCGTCTGGCGGAGCTGCGCCGTCCGGCCGTATTCGCGGCAGTATTTCCGCGCCGCCTCGTTGGGATCTTCCATTCTCGTCCCGGAGTATCGCACCTGGACGGTGTTGGCGTCGGCAGACACGACATTCGTGCGGCTGGAGCACGCCACAATCCCGGCGCCCAGCACGAGCATCATTGCCACTATCCCGCTACGCATTTTCGTTTCCTCGCCTTAGGGAATCGTGCGATCAACTGCGACGCGGTACGTTGGTTCCCTACTCCTGCTCGTAGCCGACACTCACGAGATAGAGGCCTTCGGCCGGCGCGGTCGGGCCACCGCGGCGGCGGTCGCGGGCGGCCAACGCCTGCGCGACATGCCGGGCCGACCATTTGCCCTCGCCGACCAGTTTCAAGGTGCCGACCATGTTGCGCACCTGGTGGTGGAGGAACGACCGCGCCTCGGCGGAGATATGGATCTCCTCACCGTCGCGCGCGACATCGAGCCGGTCCAACGTCTTCACCGGCGACTTCGCTTGGCACAGGCTCGCCCGGAACGTCGAGAAGTCATGGCGGCCGATCAGCGTCTGCGCCGCCTCGTGCATTGCCTCCGCGTCGAGCGCCTTCAGCACATGCCAGACGCGGCTGCGCTCCAGCGCCGGCGGCGGGCGCCGGTTTAGTATGCGATAGCGATAAGTCCGCCGTTTCGCCGACAGACGCGCGTGGAAGTCGTCGGGTGCGAGCTCGACGAGGCAGATCGTCACCGGATTCGGCTGCACATGATAGTTGAGCGCCTCGCGCACCCGGTTGGCCGGCCAGCTCTTTTGCAGGTCGAGATGGGCCACCTGCCCCAAGGCGTGCACGCCGGCGTCGGTCCGCCCCGCTCCGGTCGCTTTCACAGTCTCGCCCGAGAAGCGCCTCACCGCCTCTTCGAGGACGCTTTGGACGGAAATGCCGTTGTCCTGCTTCTGCCAGCCCACGAATGGTGTCCCGTCGTACTCGAGGGTGAGCTTATAGCGCGGCATCAACTGCGCCCGAGCACGGTCCCGGGGGGCAGCGCAAAGCCGCGCAGGAACTGCCCGGCATCGAGCGGCGACTTGCCCGGGCGCTGCAGCCGGAGCAGGTGCAAGGCGCCGTCGCCACAGGCGATCATCGGTGAAGCGTCCAGCACGGTCCCCGGTGGTGCTGCGGTGCTGCGGGCCGGCCTCGCCGCCAGGACCTTGATGCGCTCGCCGCGATGCAGGAACCAGGCGCCCGGCCAGGGGTCGAAAGCGCGCACCTGACGCGCCAGCACGGCGGCCGGCTGCGTCCAATCCAGCCGGCCTTCGTCGCGGGCGAGCTTCGCGGCATAGGTGGCACCGTCGGCGGGTTGCGGCCGGCCGCGGATGGAGCCGGCGGCGACCTGCTTCAGCGCCTCGACGATGGCGTCGGCCCCCATCTCGGCGAGACGGTCGTGGACAGTCTCCGCCGTGTCGTCATCGGCAATCGGCGTGCGCGCCTGTAGCAGCATCGCCCCTGTGTCGAGCCCCTCATCCATCTGCATGATCGTGATGCCGGTTTCCGCATCGCCGGCAAGGATTGCGCGCTGGATCGGTGCCGCACCGCGCCAGCGCGGCAAAAGGGAGGCGTGGATGTTGAGGCAACCATGCCGTGGCGCCTCCAGGATCGGCTGCGGCAGGATGAGGCCGTAAGCCGCCACGACAGCGCCGTCGGCGCGCAAGCTGGCAAAGTCGCGGTGTGCGTCCTCGTTCTTCAGCGTCGCCGGCGTGCGGACGTCCAGGCCCTCCCCGGCCGCAAACTCGTGCACCGGCGAACGCTGCTCGCGCTGACCGCGCCCGGCCGGCCGCGGCGGCTGGGTGTAGACAGCCACGATCTCGTGGCCGGCCGCGATGAGCGCCCGCAACGGCGGCACGGCGAAGTCGGGCGTGCCCATGAAAACGAGACGCATCGCCACAGCCTAACCGGGACAGCCCGCGCGCGACAGCGTCAGGCCGGAACCGCGGCCCCCGGTTTCTCGGTCGGCTTCTTCTTCTCGTCCTTGAGCTTCTTGGCCTTGACCAGCTTGCGCAGGATCATGTTGCGACGCAGTGCCGAGATATGATCGACGAACAGCACGCCGTCGAGATGGTCCATCTCGTGCTGCACGCAGGTGGCCAACAAGCCGGTGGCGTGGACTTCGGCCTTGACGCCGGTCTCGTCGAGATAGCGGACCTTCACTTCCTTCGGCCGCTCGACTTCGGCGAACTGATCGGGCAGTGACAGGCAGCCCTCTTCCCAGGGAATCTTCTCCCCCGACGCCCAGACGATCTCGGGATTGATGAACTTCATCGGCTTCGACGGCTCACCCTCTTTGGCGACGTCGACGACCACAATCCGCAGCGCCTGCCCGACCTGCGGTGCCGCGAGGCCGATTCCCGGTGCGGCATGCATGGTCTCGACCATGTCGGCGAGGAGCTTGCGAATCCGGTCGTCCACTTTGGTGACCGCCTTGGCTTTTACCTTCAGCCGCGGGTCGGGAGCGACAATGATGGGAAGCTGCGCCATGTGTCGTAGGTAAGCGGTCGCGCCGATCAGGTCAAGCCGCATTGCGGCTCGCTCAGTCCGTTGATACTGTTGAAAAACTTGCGTTTTCGGTCGCATTTTTGGAGGACCCCCATGATGCCTGCGCAACGCTTGCGGGCCCTGCTCGCGGAACCCCGTCTGCACCTGATGCCCGGCTGTTTCGACGCGCTGTCGGCCAAGTTGATTGCCGAGGCCGGGTACAAGGTCGGGTTCATGAGCGGCTTTGCGGTGTCGGCGGCGCGGCTCGGGCTGCCCGATACCGGGCTCATCTCGTTCGCCGAGATGCTGGACAGCCTGCGCAACTGCTGTGCAGCGGTGCCCGATCTGCCGATGATCGGCGACGGCGACACCGGCTATGGGAACGCGCTGAACGTGCAGCGCACCGTCGTCGCCTATGCGCGCGCCGGTGCGGCGGCGGTGATGATCGAGGACCAGCTCAGTCCCAAGAAATGCGGCCACACCCGCGGCAAGCAGGTGATCTCGCGGGCCGAGGCGCGGATGAAGATCCGGGCGGCGGTCGAGGCGCGCGGCGAGGCCGACATCCTGATCCTGGCGCGGACCGACGCCCGTGCCGTCCACGGCTTTGAGGAGGCGCTGGCCCGCTGCCGCGATTTCGAAACCGAAGGGGCGGACATCATCTTCCTCGAGGCGCCGGAAAGCGAAGACGAGATGCGCCGCTTCTGCGCCGCGATGAAAAAGCCTTGCCTCGCCAACATGGTGCCGGGCGGCAAGACGCCGATCCTGCCGGCCGCCGAGCTCGAGCGGATCGGGTACCGGCTGGCCGTCTATCCAGTGACGTTGCTGTCAGCCGCGATCAGCGCCATGCAGGCGACCCTGATCGCGCTGTCGGCCGGATCGAGCCTGCCGCCGATGGTCACGTTTGCCGAGCTGCAGAAGATCGTCGGCTTTCCCGCCTATTGGGAGGGCGAGAGCCGTTATCGGGCGGACTAAAAGGGAGGATGACCATGCGGAACGCGATGAAACGCTGCATCGGACTGATGATGATCGCGACGGCGAGCCCCGCCGCCGCGGACGAGATCTCGGTCACCCACTGGGGTGCGCTCATGTACGGCGTGCCCTACGCCGTGGCGCTGGACAAAGGGCTGTTCAAGCAGGCCGGCATCGACATCACGGGGTTTCTGACGTCGCAGGGCGGCGGCACCACCATGCGCAATGTCCTGGCAGGTGGGCTTCCCTATGGGGAGGTCGCGCTCTCCGCGGCCATCGCGGCGATGAAGGAAGGCATCGACGTGAAAATCGTGAACTCGGGCGTGCGCAGCGTCGCCGACGCGCTCTGGGTGACGATGCCCAATTCGGACGTGCGCAGCGTCAAGGACCTCGCCGGCAAGAAGATGGCGATCACCAGTCCCAAATCGGTGACCGACATGCTCAGTATCATGGTGCTGGAGAAAGCCGGTGTGTCTCTGGCGCAGGTCGAGCGGCCGGCATTGGGCGGGATCGGCAGCGCCCTCACGGCGATGGAAGGCGGTGCTGTGCAGGCCGCCCCGATTTTCGAGCCGATCTGGAGTGCCAGGCGCGATCGCTATCGGCCGTTGTTCGCCGTCAAGGACGTACTGCCGTCGATGACCCAGACCGTCGGCGTCACCACCGGCGAATTCATCCGGAGCAGTCCGCGTAAACTGCGCGCCATAATCGCCGGGCGCCGGGCCGGCGTGGATTACATCTATGCCAATCCGAAAGAGTCGGCGGCCATTCTGGCTACGGAGTACAACCTGAAGCCGGAGGTCGCCGAGATCGCGGTCCGAAACCTGGTCGAGTTCGGCTACTGGAGCCGCGGCGACTTCGATATCAACGGTATGAATGAGTTCACGCGCGGCCTTAAGATCATCGGCGAGGTGAATGGCGACATCGACTGGGAGAAGGTCATCGACCGGTCGTTCCTGCCGGCCGACCTGCGGGGCTCGAGCTAGCACGACAAACGGCGAGGCGGGCATGGGGCTTGCAGGATCCGTGGCATGACATTCGGCCTCTCACGCCGTCATCTTGGCTGGTCGCGCGCGGCGCTGATCGCGGCAGCCGTGGCTCTGCTCGAGGCGGTGTGCCGCGGCGGCCTGGTATCGCGTCAGGTGATCATTCCACCATCGCAGATGGCGGCGGCGCTGTGGGACATCCTGTACAGCGGTCGGTTCAACGACGACATCTCGCAAAGCCTCGCCTGCGTGGCGGCGGCCCTGGTCCTGGCGGCGGTGTGCGGCTTTGCGGCAGGCGTGGTGCTTCACGCGCTGCCGCGGCTCCGCCAGGCGCTGGATCCGCTGCTGGCGACCTACTACGCGGTGCCGTTCTTCGTGTTCTATCCGGTGCTGATCGTCATCTTCGGCCTGGGGCAAGGCCCGGTGATCGCGGTCGCCTTCCTGTTCGCCGTGGTGGCGATGGTGATCAACACCTTGAACGGGCTTGACCGCATCCCGCCCGTCCTGACCAAGGTCGCGCGCATCCATCATCTGCCGCCGCTGTCGGCGGCGCTGCAGCTGAAGCTCCCCGCCGCCGCCCCATATCTGTTCACCGGCCTGAAGCTCGCGGTCGCCTATGTGTTCATCGGCGTGATCGCCAGCGAGTTCATCATGGCCGCGTCCGGCCTCGGCTATCAGATCTCCTATGCCTACAACAATTTCGATAACCGGACGATGTACGCGCTGATGCTGTTCGTGATCGTCGTGGTGACGGCGGTGAACATGGCGCTGCATGCGTGGGAACAGCGCGTGCTTGCGCGACGGAGCCGCGGATGACGTCCACCAAACAGCTGCAGCGCGGGCTCGACGTCGCCCTGGTCTTGGCCGGGCTTCTGCTCGTGTGGCAGGCGCTCAACTGGTGGATCGGCGACGTCGCCATCAGCGGGCCGGCCGAGACGATCCGACACGCCGTGGCGCTGCTCGCGCGACCGCGCTTCTGGCCGCACGTTCAGGAATCGCTGACCGCCTTTGCCTATGCGTTGGTGCTCGCCTGGGGGGCCGGCATCGGGCTCGGCGTCTGGCTGGGCGCGCAACGGCTGGCAGGCGACCTGGCCGAGCCGATTCTCGTGGCGCTCTATTCACTGCCGAAGGTGACGCTCTATCCCCTGATCCTGCTGATATTCGGCCTCGGCCTGTCGGCCAAGGTCGCGTTCGGCTGGATTCACGGGGTCATCCCGGTGGCGATCTTCACCATGAACGCGATCAAGAACATCAAGCCGGTCTACCTGAAGGCCGCGCGCACGATGAATCTCACGCCGTGGCAGGCGGCGACCACAATCCTGCTGCCGGCGACCCTGCCGGAGGTCGTGACCGGCCTGCGCGTCGGCTTCTCGGTTACCCTGCTCGGGGTGCTGATCGGGGAGATGTTCGCCTCCAAGCGCGGGCTCGGCTTTACCATCATCAACGCCATCGGCCTGCATGACGTCGAAACGATGATGGCGGTGACGTTGCTGTTGTTCGTTTTTGCGGCCCTTTCCAACGCCTTCTTGCTCGCCCTCGACCGTCGCCTGCACAAGCGGGTATAGACGGAGCATGGAGTCGATTCTGGTCCTCGGAGTCGCGGCCCTGGCGGTCGCGGCGGTCCTGGTGCTGGCGTTGCGCGGTCGTGGGCCCGATCCGGCGGTTCTGAAGCTTGCCGGCGCGGTTGACGTGATCGCCGCCCAGAGCGCGGCCGTCCAGGCGCACATTCAAGAGCAGGAGCGCGAGTTCACCAAGGCCCTCGACGAGCGGTTCGTGTCGGTGACGCAGCGCCTCACTGATTCGCTGGGCAAATCCGCCGAGGCGACCACCAAGACGATCACCGATCTACGCGCGGCTCTCGGCGAGCGCCTGGTCAAGATCGACGAGGCGCAGAAGAACCTGGCCGAGCTGTCGACGCGCGTCGTGGGCTTGCAGGACATCCTCGCCAACAAGCAGGCGCGCGGCGCGTTCGGCGAGATCCAGCTCGAGAACATCGTGCAGAGCGTCCTGCCGCGCTCGGCCTACGAAACGCAGGCGACCTTGTCGAACGGCCGACGCGTGGATTGCCTGATCAAGCTGCCGAACCCGCCCGGATCGATCTGCGTCGACGCGAAATTCCCGCTGGAGAGCTACCGGGCGCTGCGCGAGGCGGCGGACGAGCAGCGGCCGGCCGCCTTGCGCGCCTTCGCCGCCGCGGTCACGGTCCATGTGCGCGACATCGCCGAGCGCTACATCCTGCCGCACGAGACCGCCGAAGGGGCGCTGATGTTCCTGCCGTCGGAAGCGGTCTATGCCGAGCTGCACGCCAGCTGCGGCGAGGTGGTCGAGAAGGCCAACCGAGCCAAGGTCTATATCGTCTCGCCGACCACCTTGTGGGCGGTTTTGCACACGCTCCGCGCCGTGCTCAAGGACGTGCGTATGCGCGAGCAGGCCGGCATCATCCAGCAGGAAGTCGGCCGGCTGCTCGACGACACCCGCCGGCTCGACGAGCGGGTCGAGCGGCTGCAGACTCATTTCGACCAGGCGAGCAAGGACGTCCGTGAGATCCGCATCTCCGCCGACAAGGTGATCAAGAGGGCGGTCAACATCGGGGACGTCGAAATCGAGGATGGCGCGCCGGCGGCCGAGGTGCTTCCGGGGCCGAAGCTCGCCGCAGGCGAATAGCCGGCGGCTCCCGGCCGGTTCGGGCGAACCGAAATGCGGGGCGGGGTGTTGTTCCGGCATGGCCCAAAATGGATCGAAGCGCGTCGTCTACGCGGCCCTTTACGCCAACCTCCTGATCGCCATAACAAAATTCGCCGCCGCCGCGTTCACCGGCAGCTCGGCCATGCTGAGCGAAGCGTTCCATTCGGTCGCCGACAGCGCCAACGAAGCGCTGCTCCTGTTCGGGGCACATCGCGCGGCGCGGCCGCCGGATGTCGAGCATCCGTTCGGCTACGGCCGGGAGCTGTATTTCTGGAGCTTCGTGGTCGCTGTGGTCATGTTCGGCATCGGCGCGGGCCTGTCGTTCTACGAAGGTGTGCACCGGATCCTGGCGCCGCGGGCGAATCAGAATGTTTATGCCAACTATGTCGTCCTGGTCGCGGCACTGATCTTCGAGACTTGGTCGTGGATGGTCGCGATCCGCGAATTCAGGCGCCAAAAGGGCCGCCTAGGGTATTTTCAGGCCGCGCGGCGCAGCAAGGACCCCCAGGTGTTCATCATCCTGTTCGAGGACAGCGCCGCCCTGATCGGCCTGGTCCTGGCGCTCGTTGCGACAGCCCTCAGCGACTGGCTGGGCCAGCCATGGATCGACGGCGCCGGATCGATTGCGATCGGCCTGGTTCTGGCGGTGGTGGCCGCCTTCCTGGCGTCCGAGACAAAAAGCCTCCTCATCGGCGAAGCGGCCGATCCTCAGATGCTCAAGGACATTCAGCAGCTCATCAGTGCCCATCCGGCGGTGACGCGTCTGAACCGCCTATGGTCGACCCATCTCGGTCCGGGCGAAGTGCTGATCGCGGCCAGCATCGACTTCGAAGATTCCCTGCGCGGCGACCAGATCGAAGACGCGACGGCGGAACTCGAGCGCGAAATCAAGCGGCGCCATCCGGAGGTCCGGCACTTCTTCGTGGAGGTGAAGGAACTCTCCGATCGCGAACGCCCGGCCGCCACTGCCTAATCTCTAAGCCGCGATTGAGCCGTCGTGAGTCCGTGCAGCGGTTTTCTGACTCGCTCCTGCACAAAAAACTGCCGATCGACTCTTATTAGGGCATCTCGGCCCGCCTGTCGCGGGCGGGCTTAGCCTTACACCGTCCGCCGGGACCGGAGAGCTGCGATGAGCGTCCCGTCGTCGAGGTAGTCGAGCTCGCCACCGACCGGCAGGCCGTGGGCCAGCCGGGTTACCTGGACCTTGGTGCCCGCGAGGCGGTCGGTGACATAGTGGGCGGTGGTCTGGCCGTCGACCGTGGCGTTCATGGCGAGGATGACCTCGCGGATATCTGGCGAGGCGGCGCGCTCGACCAGCTTTGCGATGCTCAAATCCTCGGGACCCACCCCGTCCAGCGCCGACAGCACACCGCCCAGCACGTGATAAAACCCACGAAAGGCGGCTGAGCGCTCGACCGCCCACAGGTCGGCGACTTCCTCGACCACGCAGATCGAGGACGGGTCGCGCTTCGGATCGGCGCAGATCGCGCACGGATCGATGGTGTCGAGATTGCCGCACTGCCGGCAGGTGACAATTTTCTCCCCGGCGACACTCAACGCCTCGGCAAGCGGCTTCAGCACCGTGTCGCGGCGCTTGAGCAGGTCGAGGGCGGCGCGGCGTGCCGACCGGGGCCCCAGCCCCGGCAGCTTGGCCAGGAGCTGGATCAGCCGCTCGATCTCAGGACCGGTCATTGTCCGTACAAGAGGCGTCCGCACCCTTTGTCGTCATGCCCGCGAAAGCGGGCATCCAGTCTTGTGTCGCTGGACCCCCGCTTGCGCGGGGGTGACGAGTGGTTTTAACGGCCACAGGGTTCAAAACGGCAGCTTCATGCCCGGCGGGAGGGGAATGCCGCCGGTCAGCTTTTTCATCTCGTCGGCGGTGAGCGCGTCGATCTTGCCGCGCGCGTCGTTGACCGCGGCGACGATCAGGTCTTCGAGCACCTCGACGTCCTTGGGATCGACCAGCGACGGCTCGATCTTGAGGCGCTTGAGCTCGCCTTTGCCGGTGACCGTGGCGCGCACCAAGCCGCCGCCGGCGGCGCCCTCAACCTCCATGGCGGCGAGCTTCTCCTGCATCTCGGCCATCTTGGCCTGGACCTGCTGCGCCTGCTTCATCAGCTGGCCGAGATTTTTCATGACGGCTCCTCTGTGTCATCCGGCATCGGCGCCTCGTCCTCGATAGCGGTCGATGTCGGCGGCGGAACGGCGACGCCGCGCACCACCTCGATCGTGGCGCCGGGGAAAGCTTTCAGCACCTCTTCGACCAGCGGATGGGTCGCCGCCGCGGCCTTCTGCGCCTCGCGGGCGTGATGCGCCTGCTGCGCCAAGGTGGGGGCACCCTCCTCCGCGGCGTTGATCACCACCACCCAGCGCCGGCCGGTCCAGCGCTGCAGCAACTCCATCATCCGCGCCGGCAGATCGCGCGGCGCGTGCGGCTCGGGGTTGTACTCGATCCGGCCGGGCTCGAAGCGGATCAGGTGCACGTTGTTGATGAGGTGGGCGTGCAGGATGCCTTCACGCTTGGCTTCGAACAGCGTGACGACATCGGCGAAGCTCTGCGGATCCGGCCGGTCCCCGACCGGCACGGGCGCGGCCGCCTCTGGTACAGGCGCCGGATCGCTGCGCAAGGCCTGGGCCTGGCTGCCGCCGGCCGAAGCGCGCACGCTGCCCGACGAGACGGCCGAGGTGCTGCCGCCCGGCCCGGATGCTCCCCGCGCCGCCGGGCCGCTGCCATTGCCCGGCGCGGGCGCTAGTCCGGCCGGAGTCGACCCGAGACCGGCGATGATTTCGGCCGGCGTCGGCATCTCGGCGGCATAGGCGAGACGGACGGCCACCATTTCGGCCGCGGCGAGCGGCGACGGCGCTTCCTGGATCTCGCCGAGGCCCTTGAGCAGCATCTGCCAGGCGCGGGCCAGGGTCGCGGTCGTGAGCTTGCCGGCCAGTGTACGGCCGCGCGCGCGCTCGGCCTCCGGCACGGTCGGATCGTCGGCGATATTGGGGGCCACCTTCAAACGGGTCAGCCAATGCGTGACGTCGAGCAGGTCCTGCACCACCACGCCGGGATCGGCACCGGCGCGATACGCCTCGCCGAGCTGGGCCAAGGCGCTCGCCGCGTCGCCCTTCATCAGCGCTTCGAACAGGTCGAAGACCTGGGTGCGGTCGGCGAGGCCGAGGAGGGCGCGCGTGTCCGCCTCGCCGACCTCGCCCTCGACATGCGCCAGCGCCCGGTCGAGCAGCGACAGCCCGTCGCGCACCGAGCCGTCTGCGGCGCGGGCGAGCAGCAGCGCCGCCGCGGCATCGACCTTGCGGCCTTCCTGCTCGGCGACCGCGGCCAAGTGCTTCGCCAGCACCGCCTGGTCGACCCGCCGGAGGTCGAAACGCTGGCAGCGCGACAACACCGTGATCGGGACCTTGCGGATCTCGGTGGTCGCGAAAATGAACTTCACGTGCTCGGGCGGCTCCTCGAGCGTCTTTAGAAGCGCGTTGAAGGCCGGCTTCGACAGCATGTGCACTTCGTCGAGAATGTAGACCTTGAACCGGGCCTTGACCGGCCGGTAGCGGGCCCCGTCCGTCAGGTCGCGGATGTCGTCGACGCCGTTGTGGCTGGCCGCGTCCATCTCGACCACATCCATGTGGCGATCTTCGGCGATGCCGACACAGTGCTCGCAGACGCCGCACGGCTCGATGGTCGGGCCACCCTTGCCGTCCGACCCGATGCAGTTCAGCGCGCGGGCTATGATCCGCGCCGTCGTGGTCTTGCCGATGCCGCGGACACCGGTGAGCACAAAGGCATGCGCGATACGCCCGCTGGCGATGGCGTTCGACAGGGTGCGGACCATCGCCTCCTGGCCGATCAGATCGGCAAAGCGCGACGGCCGGTATTTGCGGGCGAGAACGCGATATGGGGCGGGAGCCGGGCTATCGGTCATCGGTTCGGCGAGCGGCCCCTGATGGTCGAGAACATCGCTGGCGGTAAGAAGGTGGGAGGCTGGAACAACGACCCGGACCGAAACTCGTTACGGCTGCTTCCTTCCGGACCTGACCGGGTTGGCGAGGAGCCCGTCCGCCGCCAACCTCCCAAGAGACTATATCAGCTTTCGCACCCCCGGGGGCAAGGGCCAGCCACAGGGGTGGTAGCGCGATCATTGCTCCCGGCCGTGGCCCAAGGCATTCTGCCAGCGAATGGAACGGGTGAATTTCTACGCTGGCCTGGCGCTCGACCGGATGACGGAGCGCCGCAGCGACTCGGCATGGATTGAGTCGCTGTTCCGCAACCCCAACAGCCGGCTGATCCCGGTGTGGCGGTCGCGGAGCCTGATCCGCGAAGGCGCCACGCCCGAGGCGGTATTCCTTTCCACCAGCGATCTCGCAGTGCAGAACGACACGGCGATGTTCCTCGGCCTGCTCGGCGACGCGGCCTATTTCGCGACCGATATCTCGCATGTCGAGGAGCCGGCGCTGCCGGATGTGGTCGGCGGCCGCGGCAAGTTCGTCGACCTTCGCGCCGTGGGTGCGGTCATGGACCGCCAGCACGGCGGGCTTCTGGCCTATGCCCGGGGCCTCGCCCACTGGCATTCGCGGCACCGCTTCTGCGGCGTGTGCGGGGCGGCGACCGTCAGCGCCGAGGGCGGGCATCTGCGCCGCTGCACCAATCCGGCCTGTGCCGCCGAGCATTTCCCCCGCACCGATCCGGCGGTGATCATGCTGGTCACCGATGGCGACCGATGCCTGCTCGCCCGCAACGGACGGTTTCCGCTGGCCATGTACTCGACGCTCGCCGGCTTCGTGGAGCCGGGCGAGAGCCTCGAAGAGGCAGTGACGCGCGAGGTCTATGAGGAATCGCAGATCCGCGTCACCGACGTGCGCTACCAGTCCTCGCAGCCGTGGCCGTTTCCGGCCTCGATCATGCTGGGCTTCCGCGCCCGCGCACTCACCACCGACATCAAGATCGACGGCACGGAGCTGATCGACGCCGGCTGGTTCGACCGCGCGCAGCTGCGCGCCACCCACACCCACGATCCGGACAAATTCCGCCTGCCGCGCGGCGATTCGATCGCCCGGCGTCTGATCGAGGAGTGGCTGGCGGAAGGATCATAAGCAAACGATTCGTCCTGCCCGCGAAAGTGGGCATCCAGGCTTTATCTGGATTCCCGCGTGCGCGGGAAGAACGCTGGAGGCCGTTCGAGCTGTCGCGACGGCTCAATCCAGCGTCATTTGTTGTAGACGGCGTTGGGGATTGCGGTCGCGATCTCCGGAAACAGACACAAGATCACGATCCCGACCATCATCAGGCCGACGAACGGCAGCGTCCCCCAGATGATGTCCTTGAGCGCGATATCCGGCGCGATCTTGTTGATCACGAAGATATTGAGCCCCACCGGGGGATGGATGAGCCCCATCTCCATGATCACCGTCATCACGATACCGAACCAGATCAGGTCGAAGCCCGCCGCCTTCAGCGGCGGCAGGATGATCGGGGCGGTCATCAGGATGATGCTGACCGGCGGCAGGAAGAAGCCCAGCACGACGACCATCAGCGACAGGGCACCGAACAGGAACCAGCGTTCGAGCTGGAGCTCGACGATCCAGGACGCGGCACTCTGCGAGATGTGCAGGTAGCTCATCACGTAGCTGTAAAGCAGGCTCATGCCGATGATCATCATCAGCATTCCGCTCTCGCCGAGCGTGCTTTCGAAGATCGGTTTAAGGTCGCTGAGCTTGTAGGCCTGATAGACCGCCGCGATCAGCAACAGCGCCAGCACGGCGCCCAACCCGGCCGTCTCGGACGGCGTCGCGATGCCGCTATAGAGCGCGAACATCACGCCCAGCAACAGGATGAGGAACGGGAGCACCCGCGGCAGCGCGCGGATACGCTGGCGCAGGGTGAAATGCTCCTTGCGCGTGATCGCGGAAGCCGGCGCGCCGGCGGCTTCCGCGCGCAGCGCCCGCCGGTACTCGAAGCGGTGATGGAACATCGCATAGACGGCAAACAGCGAGACCAGCAGAAGGCCGGGGCCGATCCCGGCGAGGAACAGCCGGCCCAGCGACTGCTCGGCCGCAACGGCGTAGAGGATCAGGGTGATCGAGGGCGGCAGGAGAATGCCGAGCGTGCCCCCGGCCGCGACCAGCCCCGCGGCGAAGCCCGGCGAATAGCCGCGTTGGCGCATTTCCGGAATGCCCGAACTGCCGATCGCCGAGCAGGTCGCCGGGCTTGATCCGGCCATGGCGGCGAACAAGCCGCAGGCGATCACGACGGCGACGCCGAGCCCGCCGGGGATCCGGTGCAGCCAGGAATGCAGGGCCGCATAGAGATCCTTGCCAGCGCGGGATTTCCCGATGGCGGCGCCCTTGAGGATGAACAGCGGAATAGTCAGCAGGGTAATGCTGGCCATTTCCTCATAGACGTTCTGGGCGACGGTATCAAGGGCGGCACCGGGCATGAAGAACATCATGAACACGGTCGCCACGGCGCCGAGCGCGAACGCAATCGGGATCCCCGAGAAGAGAGCCGCCAGGGTTGCGAAGCCGTAGAGGAGACCGACCGAGACCTGGCTCATCGCCGGCCCAGGGAGCCGAGCCGGACGGCGAACTGGAGGGCGATCTGCGCGACCAGCATGCTCATACCAATCGACATGATGCCGTACGGGATCCACAGCGGCGGCCCCCACGGCGTGTTGCTGATCTGGCCTTCGTCGACGGCCTCCATCAGCAACTCCCAGCACTTCCAGCAAAAGAAGGCGCAGAAGGCGAAGGTCACGAAGTCCGCGAGAATGCGCCGCACGCGCTCGGCCACCGGCGGCAGAACATGCTCGAGAGCGCTGATGCCGACATGGCCGCGGCGGGTCTGGATCCAGGACGTGGCTAGGAAGGTGGCGCCGATGAGCAGGAAGACCGAGAGCTCGTCCTGCCAGTAGCTCGGGATCTTGAAGAAATAGCGGCCCGCCACTTCCCAGGTCAGCACGCAGCCGGCGGCACCGGCCGCCAGCGCGCTGGCGGCCATCAGGACGGCATTGATCCCATCGATGACCGCCTGGAGCCGGCCGAGCACGCCGGACGATGGAACGCTGGCCAGCGGCTGCGCGGCAACCTCAAGCGGAACCGTCAAACCGAGACGGCCTCGGCCTGTTTCAGCAGCCGCGCACAGTCTTCATTGCGGGCGGCGAAGTCCTTCCACGCGGTCGCCTGCGCGACCGACCGCCATTTGTCGAGGGCGGCCGAGCTGAACTCGCTGACCTTCACGCCGGCCTTGCTGTAGACATTCGTCAGCGCGTCGTCGTCGGCTTTAGCCGAAGCAAGGCCGAAATCTTCGAGCTCCTGGCCGACCGCCATAATGACCTTCTGCTGATCGGGCGACAGCGAGTCGTAGATCGCCTTGGACATCAGGAGTGGCTCCAGCATGAACCAGAAGCTGCCGGCTTTTCCGCTTGTGACGTTCTTCGCGATCTCTTCCAGCCGGAAGCTGATCAGGCTGGTCGACGAGGTCACCGCGGCGTCGAGCGAGCCGGTCTGCATCGCCGGATAAATCTCGTTCGACGGAACGCTCGAGATGATGCCGCCGGCCTCCTTGAGCATCAGGTCCATCTCGCGGCTGCCGCCGCGGACCTTCAAGCCCTTCACGTCGTCGGGATTGACGACGGCCCCGGCGCGCGAGGCGACGCCGCCTGCCTGCCAGACCCAGGTGACGAACTTGACGCCCTTTGATTCGATCGTATTGCTCAGCGCCTGGCCGATCGGCGCCTTCTTCCAGGCCATGCCCTGCTGGTAGCTCGTCACCAGGCACGGCATCAGGCCGATATTCACCTCGGGCACCTCGCCGCCGGCATAGGCCAGCGGATAAAGGCTCATGTCGAGCGCGCCTTTGCGCAGGCCCGAGAATTGCGCCACCGTCTTCATCAGCGACGAATCCGGGTAGATCTCGAACTTCAATTCGCCGTTCGTCCGCTTCTCGACCTCGGCGGCGAATTTGCGCACCAGGCGATCGCGGAAATCGCCGCTGTCGACGGTGCCGCCGGGAAACTGGTGGCTGATCTTGAGCGTCTTGGTTCCAGCGGCCCGTCCGAACCGCGAGCCGAGCATGGCGGCTGGCACTGCGGCCGCCCCGGCAAGAATTGTCCGTCGCGCGATTTTCATGGCGTCACTCCCTTTAGGCCAAGCGCCGGGCCGATTGCGTCCCTTACGGCGCCTTACATATGCCCAATCCATAGTCCACTTTATCGTAAACGTCCAACAGCAAGGACGGGGCATTTATGCCGCTATTCTAAGAAAGCGCGCATGAGGTTATGCTAGGGGCTAAGGCTTGGCTGTCGAACAAACAAGCTCTTAAGAAATTAGGAGGGGCCGCATGGGTGTCGTTCATCACCGCGTCCGTCGCGTCCTGTTCGGGTCCATGGTCTGCCTGGCCATCGGGGGCCCGGCCGGTGCCGAAAGCCTGCGGGCGTCCCATCAGTTCCCGGGCGGCAAGGGCGATGCCCGCGATGAGATGGTCCAGATCATCGCGCGCGAGGCCAGGGCGGCGAATGTCGGCCTCGACGTTCAGGTTTACCCCGGCGCTTCGCTGTTCAAGCCGACCGAGCAGTGGGGCGCCCTGGTCAGCGGACAGCTCGACATCACCTCGTTTCCGCTCGACTACGCGAGCGGCAAGGTGCGCGCCTTCGGCGCCACGCTGATGCCGGGGCTGGTGCGCAATCATGAGCGCGCCCAGCGGCTCAACGACTCGCCATTCATGAAGGACATCAAGGCGCAGATCGAAAAGGCCGGCGTCTTGGTGCTGTCCGACGCTTGGCTTGCCGGCGCCGTCGCCTCGAAGCAAGGCTGCATCCGCGTGCCGGCCGACATCCGTGGGCTCAAAGTCCGCTCGGCGGGCCCGACCTTTGCCGCGATGTGGCAGGCGGCGGGGGCCACGATCGTGTCCGGGACCAGCAACGAAGTGTATAGCGCGCTGCAGAGAGGGATTGCGGACGCGACCGACACCAGCTCGGGCAGCTTCGTGTCGTTCCGCCTCTACGAGCAGGTGAGATGCCTGACCGCACCCGGCGACAACGCGCTGTGGTTCATGTACGAGCCGGTGCTGATGTCGAAGCAGAGCTTCGCGCACCTCACAAAGGACCAGCAGGATGTGCTGCTCAACGCCGGCAAGAAGGCCGAGGCGTATTTTAACGGAGAGAGCCGCAAGCTCGACGACGAAATGATCAAGGTGTTCAAGGACCACAACGTCGAGGTCGTGACCCTGACGCCGGCGGAGTTCGACGCCTGGATCAAGGTGGCGCAATCCAGCTCTTACGCCGAATTCGCGAAAGCCGTGCCGGGCGGCGCCGAGCTCATCGAGGAGGCCCTCGCGGCGCAATAGCCGCCGAACGCCTAGTCGTCGCCACCGCTGGCGCGGCGCCGATACGGGTGCGCATGGTAGACGCCGAGGACCTTCACCTCGCGCGAGAAGAATTTCAGCTCTTCCAGCGCCAATGACAGCGCCCGCTCCTTCGGGTGGCCTTCCACATCGGCGTAGAACAGCGTCGCCTCGAACCGGCCGCCGACCATGTAGCTCTCGAGCTTCGTCATGTTGACGCCGTTGGTGGCGAAGCCACCCATCGCTTTGTACAGCGCCGCCGGCACGTTGCGCACCCGGAAGACGAAGCTGGTCACGATCGGCCCGTCCTTGGGGTCGGGGTCGACCGCGTGGCGCGACAGCACGACGAAGCGCGTCGTGTTGTGCTCGGCGTCTTCGATGTTCTTCTTCAGCGACTGAAGCCCGTAGATCTTGCCGGCGAGCGATGACGCGATCGCCGCCCGCGTGACGTCGCCGGCCTGCGCCACCTCCGCCGCGGATCCGGCGGTATCGGCGGCGACGACGCGCTTCAGGCCCAGCTTGCGCAACGTGCTGCGACACTGGTCGAGGGCCTGGACGTGGCTCTGCACCGTCTTGATGGTTTTTAGCGAAGCGCGGCGCGACGCCAGCAGGTGGTGCTCCACGCGCTGGAAGTGCTCGCCGATGATGTGCAGCTCGGCGTGAGGGAGCAGCTGGTGGATCTCGGCGACACGGCCGGCGACCGAATTCTCGATCGGGATCATCGCCAGGTCGGCGCGGCCGCGCTGCACGGCCGTGAACGCGTCCTCGAAGCCGGGGCACGGCAGGGTCTCCCAGCCCGGGAAGGCGTGGCGGCAGGCAAGGTCGGAATAAGCCCCGGGCTGGCCTTGGAAGGCGATGCGCCCGGCAGCGGCCGGATGTCGTCGTGTCGTCATCGTCGGGGCTTTAAGTCGGCGAGAAGCGCGCGGGCGCGCCCAAGATCGGCCGGAGTATCGACACCGAGGGGAACGGTGTCAACGCGCGCCACGTCGATGCGCATGCCGTTCTCGAGCGCGCGCAGCTGCTCCAGCCGCTCGCGCCGCTCGAGCACGCCCTGCGGCAGCCGGACGAAGCGCTCGAGTGCTGTGCGGCGATACACGTAGAGGCCAATGTGATGGTACAGCGGGCCCGAGCCCGACGGAGCCGTGACCCGGGTGAAATACAAGGCGCGGCCCATCGGCGGCCGGGTCCCGCCGCCGCGGGTGAAGGCGACCACCGCCTTGACCACGTTCGGATCGCTCTTCTCTTCGTCGCGGGTGATCTCGGCGGCAATGGTGGAGATGTCGACCGGCGGCGCCCCGGCCTCCGGATCGGCCAGCGGGGCCAGCGCGGCGCGGACGGCGGCGGGCTCGATGGTCGGCAGATCGCCCTGGAGGTTGACGATCGCATCGAAGCGCCGGTCGGGATCGAAGCGCTCGACGGCTTCCAGAATGCGATCGGAGCCGCTCAGATGGTCGGGCCGGGTCAGCGTCGCCTCGCCGCCGGCCTGGCGGACCGCGTCGACGATCGGCGCCTCGGCGGCGGCGACCAGGACCGGGCCGACATTGGCCTCAACGGCCCGGCGCCACACCTGCACGATCATCGGCACGCCGCAGATATCGGCCAGCGGCTTGTCGGGCAGACGCGTCGCCGCCAGACGCGACGGAATGACCACCAGCGGCCGAGAGGGGGTGCCGCTCATGGCCGCAACGCCGGCGCAAGTGCTTGATCTGGTGAGGTCGTCAGGCGCATCCCCGACAGGTATATAACGCCGTGCCGGCGGCCGGAACCTTAATGATTCCTTGGCATTATTGACTGAAATTTGTTGAACCGGTGCACGCCGGACGGCTACTCTCCGCCCCGTTTCCAGGCCAGCATCGGAACAGGACGACATGAACGCGTACGAATTCAACAAATTTGCGGGCGCGACCCTGATGGCCCTGCTCGTCACCACGGTGATCGGGTTCATCGGCAACGCACTCGTCCATCCGGTGAAGCTCGAAAAGCCGGTGGTGGTCATCGAAGGCGTACAGGAGCAGCCCGAAGCCAATGCGGCCGCCGCCGCACCGGCGCAGGTCGAGCCCGTTTCTCCGGTGCTCGCCAAGGCCAATCCCGACGCCGGCAAGGCCATCTTCAAGCAATGCGCCACCTGCCACACCGACGAGAAGGGTGGACCGAACCGGATCGGACCCAATCAGTGGAACGTGGTCGGCCGCCCGAAAGCGTCGCAGCCGGGCTTCCAGTATTCGGACGCGATGAAGAAATACGCCGCGGCCTCCGCCGCCGCCGGCGACCCGAACTGGACATACGAGGACATCAACAAGTTCATCGCCAATCCGCGGGCCGCGGTGCCGGGGACGAAGATGACGTTCGTCGGGCTCAAGAAGCTCGACGATCGCGCCAACGTCATCGCGTATCTGCGCACTCAGGCGGATTCACCGCAGCCCCTGCCGCAGTGATCCCGCGCCGGGGCGCATAGGAGGATGACGTGAGCGACCCGGCCGCCGACTCTCCGCTGCAATGGCCCCTGACGCCGCCGACCATCGTGCGCGTCGACGGTGTCGAACGCCGCGCCAACAGCCGCGCGCTGAAATATTGGAAAGAGGTCGGGGCGCCGCGGCGCTTTCCTTCGCGCGCGCAAATCACCGCCGAGACCGCGGGCGATTTGTGGGATCACCTTTACATCGTCGAGATCACGCAAGCGGCGAGCGGCTATCGCTTCGAGCTGGCGGGCAGCGTCCTCATCGCGGCCCTGGGCCACGATCCCGCCGGGAAGACCGTAGCTTCGGCCATCCCCGGCGGTCTTGGGACGCGGACGCTGTTCTTTCACCAGGCCGCCGTCGGCCTGAAGGGCCCGGTGGACGACGCCGGATCGTGGACGCGCGGCGACGGCGTGCAGATCCTCTATCGCTCGATCCTGCTGCCGCTGAGCGACGATCAGCAGACAGTGAACTATCTGTTGGGTGCGTTCAGCTTCCGGCCAGTGATACCGCCCAGCGTGCCCAGCTGAGCCGACCGGTTTTTCGTCGATGACGGACGACCTGGCCGCCTACCTGGCGCTCGCCGAACGACTGGCAGACGCGGCCGGCGCCGTGGCGCTGCGCTACTTCCGCACCCGCGTCGCCGTCGACGACAAGCCGGACGCTTCGCCGGTGACCATCGCCGACCGCGAAGCCGAGGCGACCATGCGGGCGATGATCGAGCGCGACTTCCCCGCCCATGGCGTCATTGGCGAGGAACACGGCAGGCACAACGAGGGGGCCAGCTATGTCTGGGTGCTTGACCCGATCGACGGCACCAAATCGTTCATCACCGGGCGGCCGATGTTCGGCGCCCTGATCGCGCTCTGCCGCGACGGCCGGCCAATCCTCGGCGTCATCGAATGTGCGGCGCTGGGCGAACGGTGGACCGGCGCTGCCGGCCAGCCGACCCGACATCGAAACCGCGGCGCCACGACAGAGGCGCGGACCCGCAGCTGTGCCGCCCTTGACCACGCCGCTCTTTATTGCACCTCGCCGCTGATGTTCGCCGCCGACAACGAATTTCCGCTCTTCGAGCGCGTCCGACGGGCAGTGAAGCTGCCGATGTACGGCGGCGATTGCTACGCCTACGGCCTGGTGGCGAGCGGCTATGCCGATCTCGTGATCGAGGCCGGCCTCAAAGTCTATGACTGGGCGGCGATCGTCCCGGTGCTCGAAGGTGCCGGCGGCAGGATCACCGACTGGACCGGCCAGCCGCTCGAATTGGCGACGGCGGCGAGCCGCGTCGTCGCGGCCGGTGATGGCCGCATCCACGCAGAGGCCGTTAAGCTCCTGTCATAGGCCGCCTCACATTTAGCCGCCACTCCGGCCGGATATTCAGCGGGCGAAGCCCCCTCGGACCCCAGGCCTAAATGCCCGCCGGCGGGGGCACATCCGAACCCGCGTGTGACTCACGGCTGACCCCGTACCTTCCGCTTGCCGCGATCTTCGCCGCCCCGCATAGTCGGCGCCGGCTGCTCCCGACCCCAAAGGACTGCGCCATGCGCGTGACAGTCACCCGCCTTGCGAGCGTTTTCGCGTTCCTGTTGTTCGCCGCGCACGGCCACGCGCAATCGGCCGCGACATCCGGTCCGGTGCCCAGCTTCGCCATGCACGGCGACGTGAAGTATCCGTCGGACTTCAAGCACTTCGAGTATGTAAATCCCGACGCGCCCAAGGGCGGCGACGTCAAGCTGAACGCGATCGGCACCTTCGACAGCTTCAATCCGTTCATCCTGCGCGGCGTGCCGACCGGTGCGGTGATGTCGAGCTTCGATACCCTCACCGTCTCTTCCGGCGACGAGCCGTTTACGCGCTATTGCCTCGTCTGCGAGACGATGGAGATCCCCGCCGACCGCTCGTGGGTCGAATTCACGCTGCGCCCGGAAGCGAAGTTTCAAGACGGCAGCTCGATCACGCCCGAGGACGTGGTGTGGACCTTCGACACCCTGAAGAGCAAGGGCCATCCTCGCTACCGGACCTACTACGCCGACGTGGTAAAGGTCCAGAAGACCGGCGAGCGCAAGGTCAAGTTCTCGTTCAAGCCCGGCGTCAACCGCGAATTGCCGCTCATCGTCGGCGAGCTCCCCGTTCTCTCCAAGGCTTGGTGGTCGACGCGCGACTTCGAGAAAACGACGCTGGAGGCGCCGCTCGGCTCGGGGCCGTACAAGGTCGATGCGTTCGAAGCCGGACGATTCGTCACGATTAAGCTGGCGCCGAACTACTGGGGTGCCAAGCTGCCGGTCAATGTCGGGCGCAACAATTTCGGCGGCACGCGCATTGACTATTATCGCGATCAGACGGTGGCGCTGGAAGCGTTCAAGGCCGGCGAATACGACATCCGGGTCGAGAACCAGGCGCTCGCTTGGGCCACCCTCTACGACAGCCCGCCGCTCAGAGAAGGCCTCATCAAGAAGGACGAGATCTCGCAGCACCTCGTGGCCCCCATGCAGGGCTACGTGATGAACATCAGGCGGCCGGTGTTCCAGGACCGCCGCGTGCGCGAGGCGCTCACCTATCCGCTGGATTTCGAGTGGTCGAACCGGACGCTGTTCCACAACGCGTACAGGCGCACGCGCAGCTATTTCGACAATTCCGAGCTCACGGCGCGGGGCATGCCGTCACCGGATGAGTTGAAGCTGCTCGAGCCGTGGCGCGGCAAGATTCCGGACGAGGTGTTCACCACCGAGTACAACCCGCCCAAGACCGACGGCAGCGGCAATTGGCGCGACGGGCAGCGCATCGCGACGCGTCTCTTGCGGGAGGCCGGCTACAAGGTGGTGAACGAGCGGCTTGTCGGCCCCGACGGTCAGCCGCTGGAATTCGAGATCCTGCTGGACAATCCGCAGTTCGAGCGCGTGACCTTGCCGTATGTCGAGAACCTGAAGCGGCTCGGCGTGGCGGCGCGCGTGCGCACCGTCGATCCAGCCCAGTACGAGAAGCGCATGGACGACTATGACTTCGACATGACGGTCGGCGTGTTCCCGCAGTCAGACTCGCCGGGCAACGAGCAGCGCGATTTCTGGAGCTCGCAGGCGGCCGACATCCGCGGCGAGCCCAATTACATCGGCATCAAGGAGCCGGCCGTCGACGCGCTGATCGACCAGATCATCCAGGCGCCCGACCGCGAGAGCCTCGTGATGCGAACCCGCGCCCTCGACCGGCTGCTGCAATGGGGCTACTACGTCGTGCCGCACTGGCACACCGAAGTCGCCCGCGTCGCCTATTGGGACCGGTTCGCGCGACCACAGGTGACCCCGAAAGCCGGCTACGACCCGTCGACTTGGTGGGTCGACCCGCAGAAGGACGCGGCCCTGAAGGCGAAGCGGGGGCGGTAATTCGTGACTGGCCGGCCCGTGGTACCCCCCACCCTAGCCCTCCCCCGCAACGGGGGAGGGAACGGCTGAGCGCATGGTCGCCTATATCATCCGCCGCCTGCTGCTGATCATCCCGACCCTGCTCGGGATCATGGTCGTCAACTTCGTGGTCGTGCAGTTCGCGCCGGGCGGTCCGGTCGAGCTGATGATCTCGCAGATCCGCGGCCGCGGCACTGACGTGACCCAGCGTTTCACCGGCGGGCAGGGCGAGCTCAGCGGGCAGCAGACCCGCACCACCGGCACCAGCGGCGAAGCGGCAAAATATCGCGGTGCGCAGGGGCTCGACCCCGAGCTGATCAAGGAACTCGAGCGCACCTTCGGCTTCGACAAGCCGGCGCCCGAGCGCTTCCTGCTGATGTTGGGGAAATACGCGCGCTTTGACTTCGGGACGTCGTTCTACAGCGACCGCCGCGTCGTCGACTTGGTATTGGACAAGATGCCGGTGTCGATCTCGCTCGGCCTATGGACGACGTTGATCACCTATCTTGTCGGCATTCCGCTCGGCATCCGCAAGGCGGTACGCGACGGAACCAGGTTCGACCTGTGGACGAGCACCGCCATCATCATCGGGAATGCGATACCAGGCTTCCTGTTCGCCATCTTGCTCATCGTCCTGTTCGCCGGCGGCTCGTATTTCCACATCTTTCCGCTGCGCGGGCTGGTGTCGGACAACTTCTGGGAGCTGCCGTGGTGGGACAAGCCGCTGGATTACCTCTGGCACATGGTTTTGCCGGTCACCGCGATGACCATCGGCGCCTTTACCAGTCTCACCATGCTGACCAAGAACTCGTTTCTGGACGAGATCAATAAGCAATACGTGATCACCGCCCGCGCCAAAGGGCTCGCCGAGGCGCGCGTCCTCTACGGTCACGTCTTCCGCAACGCCATGTTGCTGGTGATCGCGGGGTTCCCCGGCCTCTTCGTGAGCGTCCTGTTTAGCGGCTCGCTGCTGATCGAGGTGATCTTCTCTCTGAACGGGCTGGGTCAGCTCGGCTTCGCGGCGGCGGTCACCCGCGACTACCCGGTGATGTTCGGCACACTATACTTCTTCACGCTGATTGGCCTCGTGATCAAGATCATCAGCGACCTGACCTACACGATGGTCGACCCGCGCATTGATTTCGAGGCGCGCGGCTGATGCACGGCGACGCGCCCAAGCCGTCGCGGCTGTCGCCGCTGAACCGCAGGCGGCTGGAGAATTTCAAGCGCAACAAGCGCGGCTTCTGGTCACTGTGGATCTTTCTCGCGATGTTCGGGTTGAGCCTGTTTGCCGAGCTCATCGCCAACGACCGGCCGATCCTGGTGTATTACGACGGCGCGTTCTACATGCCGATCTTCCGCACCTATCCCGAGACCGCGTTCGGCGGCGAGTTCGAGACCGAGGCCGATTACCGCGATCCGTTCGTAATCGAAAAGATCGCCGACAAGGGGTGGATAATCTGGCCGCCGATCCGCTTCAGCTACGCCACCGTGAACCTCAACCTGCAAGTGCCGGCCCCGGCGCCGCCGTCGCACGAGAACTGGCTCGGCACCGACGATCAGGGCCGCGACGTGGCGGCGCGACTGATCTACGGCCTCCGCATCTCGGTCTTGTTCGGGCTGATCCTAACCATCCTCTCATCGGTGATCGGCGTCATCGCCGGTGCCGTGCAGGGCTATTTCGGCGGCTGGACCGATCTCATCTTCCAGCGCGTCATCGAAATCTGGGACGGGCTGCCACAGCTCTATATGCTGATCATCCTCGCCGCCTTCGTGCAGCCGAATTTCTGGTGGCTGCTCGGCATCATGCTGCTGTTCAGCTGGATGTCGCTGGTCGGCCTCGTGCGGGCGGAGTTCCTGCGCGCCCGTAACTTCGATTACGTGCGCGCGGCGCGAGCGCTGGGTGCGGGAAACATCAGCATCATGTTCCGCCACGTCCTGCCGAATGCCATGGTGGCGACGCTGACCTTCCTGCCGTTCATCTTCGCTGGCTCCACCCAGACCCTGGTGTCGCTCGACTTCCTCGGTTTCGGCCTGCCGCCCGGCTCTCCGTCGCTGGGCGAGCTGCTCAACCAGGGTAAGTCGAACCTGCAGGCGCCCTGGCTGGGCTTCACTGCCTTCGCCGCCACGGCCTCGATCCTCATCCTGGTCGTGTTCATCGGTGAGGCGGTGCGCGACGCCTTCGATCCCCGCAAGATCTTCAGGTAGCGAACCACTCATGGCCGACGAACCCCTTCTCACCATCAGCGATCTGTCCGTGACCTTCGCCAGCGGCCGCGACCGGCACGTCACCGCGGTCGATCGCGTGTCGTTCGACGTGCGGCGCGGCGAAACCTTGGCTTTGGTCGGCGAATCCGGCTCCGGCAAATCGGTCACCGCGCTGTCGGTGCTGCAGCTTCTGCCCTACCCGCTGGCCGCTCATACACCAGGATCGTCGATCCGATTCCAGGGCCAGGAGCTGGTGGGGGCCGGCGAACCGCAGCTGCGTCAGATCCGCGGCAATCGGATCGCCATGGTGTTCCAGGAGCCGATGACCTCGCTCAACCCGCTGCACACGATCGAGCGGCAGGTCGGCGAGGTGCTGACAATCCACAAAGGCCTCGCGGGGCCGGCCGCGCGCGCGCGCATCATCGAACTGCTGCGGCTGGTCGGGCTCGGCGCCCAGGCCGAGAAGCGGCTGGATGCTTATCCGCACCAGCTGTCGGGCGGCCAGCGGCAGCGGGTGATGATCGCCATGGCGCTGGCCAACAACCCTGACATCCTGATCGCCGACGAGCCGACGACCGCGGTCGACGTCACTATCCAGGCGCAGCTTCTGAAGCTGCTCGCCGAGCTGCAGGCGAAGCTCGGCATGGCGGTGCTGTTCATCACGCATGATCTCAACATCGTGCGCAAGGTGGCACACCGGGTGTGCGTGATGCAGCAGGGCAAGATCGTCGAGAGCGGCCCGGTCGCTGACATCTTCACCCGGCCGCGGCATGACTATACGAAGCACCTGCTGGCCGCCGAGCCGAAAGGCAAGCCGGCGCCGCGGGTCGCGGACGCGCCGCCGATTGTCGAGGCGAAGGACGTCAAAGTTTGGTTCCCGATCAAGGGCGGGGTGCTGCGCCGGACTCAAGGCTATGTGAAGGCCGTTGACGGCGTCGACTTCACCCTCCGCGAAGGCCATACGCTCGGCGTCGTCGGCGAGTCCGGTTCCGGCAAGACGACCTTGGGGCTGGCGTTGCTGCGGCTCGAATCCGCGCAAGGCCGGATCGTGTTCAGCGGGCGGGACATTCGGGCGCTAAGGGCGCGCGATCTCAGGCCGCTGCGCCGCGAGATGCAGATCGTCTTCCAGGATCCGTACGGCAGCCTGAGCCCACGGCTGTCGGTCGGCCAGATCATCGAAGAGGGGCTGAAGATCCACGGCCTCGGCGGCGAGGCCGAACGCACGGCGGCGATCGCGGACGCGCTCCGCGAAGTCCGGCTCGAGCCCGACATCCGCCACCGCTACCCGCACGAGTTCTCAGGCGGGCAGCGCCAGCGCATCGCGATCGCGCGGGCGTTGGTTCTGAAGCCGCGCTTTCTGGTGCTCGACGAGCCGACCTCGGCGCTCGACATGTCGGTGCAGGCGCAAATTGTCGATCTCTTGCGTGATCTGCAGGAGCGCCACCGCCTCGCCTATCTGTTCATCAGCCATGACCTGCGGGTGGTGAAGGCGCTGGCCGACGAGGTCATGGTGCTGAAGGACGGCCGGGTCGTCGAGCAGGGCGCCGCGGCGCGCATCTTCGCCGCGCCGACCCAAGCCTATACGAAGGCCTTGCTGACCGCTGCCTTCAATCTCGAGGCGACGGAGACCGGGGTCGTGAGAACGTGAAATGGCCCTCCTCTTTCTCAGCACCTCCGACGATCCCAAGGCGTGGCGCGCGGCGCTGATCAAGCGCCTGCCGGACGTCGACCTGCGGGTATGGCCGGAGACCGGCGACGCCAGCCAGATCGATGCCGCTCTGGTGTGGAACCATCCGCCGGGCGAGTTGCTGAACTATCCGAACCTCCGCGCGATCATGTCGTTGGGTGCCGGAGTCAATCACATCCTCGATGATCCGAAGCTGCCGCCGGGCGTGCCGATCGCTCGCATCGTCGATCCGGGCCTTACCGCCGGCATGGTCGAATATGCGCTGCTGGCGGTGCTGCGCTATCACCGCAACTTTGATGCCTATGAGAGTTTTCAGCGCGAGAAGCATTGGTCGCCGCTGCCGATCCCGGTGACGGAACGCCGGCGCATCGGCGTGCTCGGCCTGGGCGCGATCGGCGGGGCGTGCGCCCGGGCCATCGCGGCCCTCGGCTTTCCCGCGGCCGGCTGGAGCCGGACGCGGAAGTCGCTGCCGGGGATAGCCAACCATGCCGGGGCGCAACAGCTCCCGGCGTTTCTCGGCCAGACCGACATTCTGTTGTGCGTGCTGCCGCTGACCGCGGCGACGCGCGGCCTCCTCAATCGCGACACTCTGGCGGCGTTGCCGCGTGGCGCTTACGTGATCAACATCGCCCGCGGCGCGCATATCGTCGAGGCGGATCTCATCGCTGCCCTCGACTCCGGCCAGATCGCCGGCGCCACGCTCGACGTGTTCCAGCAGGAGCCCTTGCCGGCCGATCACCCCTTCTGGACCCATCCCAAGATCACGGTGACGCCGCACGTGGCGAGCGTCACCAATCCCGAGACGGCGGCAGACGGCGTGGTCGAAAACCTGCACCGCCTGCGCGCAGGGCGAACGCTGCTCCACCTGGTGAACCGGTCGGCGGGCTACTAATTCAGGGACTTCGCGGACGCCTTGGGCACCAAAGTGCCGGCTTCAACGTCTTGCTCGGACGCAACCCGGTTGCGGCCGTGGCGCTTGGCAAAATAGAGGGCCGCGTCGGCGCGCTGCACGAACTCCGCCGCCGGCTCGCCAGGCCTGAAGCACGAGGCCCCCATCGACAGCGTGACCGTGCCGAGGTCGCGCTCGTCACCGCGCTTGCGCACCCGGCGCGAGGCGATCATGGCGCGGAGATTGTCGGCCAGCTTCACCGCGTCGGGAAGCTTCGTGCGCGGCAGCAGGATCGCGAATTCCTCGCCCCCATAGCGCGCCGCACTGTCGCGGCCCTTGATGCCGTCGGTCAGCGTCTTCGCCACCAACCGCAGCACCAGGTCGCCGAGCTGATGGCCGTAGGTATCGTTGAACTTCTTGAAATGGTCGATGTCGGCCATCAGCAGGCAAAGCTCGCTGCCGTCCTCGAGCGCATTGCGCATGCATTCGCGCAGGCGCACGTCGAAAAGCTTGCGGTTGCCGACCCCGGTCAGCGGATCGACCAGGGTTTCGCGCCGCGCGTCGTCGATCTGTCGGCGCAGCATTTGCATCTCGCGCGACGATTCGGCGAGCTTGCCGCTGAGCTCGCCGTTGTGCGCGATCATCCGCTGGGTCTCGCCGAGGATCTGCTCGGCGACCGCTTTCAGCTTCTTCGGGTCGACCGGACCGCCGAAGGCCTCGGTGGCAGCGTCGAGCCGCTGGCCGTAATCACGGGTGTCAGAGCCGGCTCGCTGGATCAGGTCGAGCACCGAGCTGACGGCGGCGGAGATGCGCTCCCCGGCCTCGCGCAGCTCATTCGCCTGCCGCGTGTCGCCGATCAGCCGCTCGTAGAGTTCGGCATTCCGCTCAGGCGTGTATTCGGCTTTGTTCGAATCGAGGATTTCAATGGCGCGAGTCAGCTCGGGATAGGTCCCGCTGAGATGGGCAAACCAGACCGAGAAGTTGTGCGGGGTCGGCGGAATCCGCCGCTGCGCCATGGCATCGAGCGCCTGGATGGCAAAGAAACGCGCCCGATCGAAATCCGTCGACGCCGTCACGCTCGTCCCTGATCCACTGGCCCGTAACTCCCACGCTCCGCCGCCGAATTTATCAATGATTTTCTGCGACTACGCCCGCCAATACGCGACGGCTCACGGGTCCGCCAACATTCGTCCATAGAACCGAAGCGGACGCAAGTCTCTTCAGGCGAAGCACTCGGCGATGGTGCGAAACACGGCGCGCAAGGTCTGGGCTTCGGCGCCCTCGGGGCGCCCGGGGCGGCCGGACGGGTTCCAGGCGAACAGGTCGAAATGCGCCCATGGAGTTCCGGCGGGGACAAATTCTTGGAGGAACAGGGCGGCGGTAATGGCGCCGGCAAACGGCCCGTCCGAGATGTTGTTGATATCCGCGACCTTGCTGTCCAGCCGGGCGCGGTAGGGCCGCCACAGCGGCAACCGCCACAGCGGGTCGGCCTCGGCGGCGGCGTGGCGCTGCAGCAGGGCCGCAAGCGTATCGTCGTTGGAGAACAGGGCCGGCAGCTCGGGGCCCAGCGCGACACGCGCCGCCCCGGTCAGGGTGGCGAAATCGACGATCAGGGCCGGCTTGTCCTCCATCGCTGCCGTGATCGCGTCGGCCAGGATCAGCCGGCCTTCGGCATCGGTGTTGCCGATCTCAACGGTGATCCCCTTGCGCGAGCGGATGACATCGAGCGGCCGGAACGCATTGCCGGAGACCGAGTTCTCGACCGCCGGGACCAGCACGCGCAGGCGCACCGCCAGCTTTGCCTCGACGATCATGCGCGTGAGGCCCAGCGCATGCGCGGCCCCGCCCATGTCCTTCTTCATCAGCTTCATGCCGGTTTCAGGCTTGAGATCAAGCCCGCCAGTGTCGAAACACACGCCCTTGCCGATGATCGTCACTTTCGGCCGTGTGGCGTCGCCCCAATGCAGATCGATCAGGCGCGGCGCCCGGGCACTTGCCCGCCCCACGGCGTGGACGAGCGGGAAATTGCGCTTGAGCAAGGCATCGCCCTTGATCACGTCGATATCGAGCTTCAACTCCCCGGCCATGTCCTTGGCGGCGCGCGCCAGATCGGCGGGCCCCATCTCCTCGGCCGGCGTGTTGACGAGGTCACGCACCAGATCCGACGCGCGGGCGGTCCGCTCGACGTGGGCCCGGTCGGCTTCGCGCGGCCACACCAGCTCGGCGGCCGGCCGCGGCGCCTTGCGATAGCGCGTGAAACTGTAGGCGCCGAGCGCCCAGCCAGTGGCAAAGCGCGTCGCCGGAACCGCGCCGGGCTCGGGATCAAGGCGATAGCTGCCCTCCGGCAGACGCAGCGGCAGGCTCGCCGCGTGCCACAAGTCCTCGCCGGCGCCGTCGCCCGCCATTCCGGCGAGGGCTCGCGCCGGTTTGCCATCGCGGCCGGGGATGACGCAGATCTCGCCGGGCTTTCCGGCAAAACCGCAGCCGCTCACCCAATTGCGGGTCGCCGACGGGGCTGCCTTGAGCCAGGCCGGCAGAGCGGCTTTGGTGATCAGGACGAGCGGACGGGTGGAGGCGACCGGACGCGCGCGAAACGGAAGCGGCAAGCAGAAGCCCTCGACAGGTTGAGAATGCAGAATGGCCTGATTTCCGCTTATAGGAAAGCCTCGAGGCCGCGTTCTGACCGCCTCGCATTTAGCCGCCACACCAACCCTAAATGCTCGGCGGCACGCGCCTATCCAGGCGCGCGATGACTCACGGCAATGGTAACGCTTGCCGGCCCTAAGACATCTCCCCTAAAACAGCGGCATGGCGGAGTTCACGCTCTATCTCGGCAATAAGGCGTATTCATCCTGGTCGCTGCGCGGCTGGCTGGCGTGCAGGCTCGCCGGGATCGAGTTCGAGGAGCGCGTCCACGACATGGCGGCGACCGACTGGCCGACCTGGGTGCGCAGCATCTCGCCATCGGCGAGGGTGCCGGTGCTGCGCCATGGCGACCGGGTGATCTGGGAGTCGGTCGCGATCGGCGAATACCTGGCCGAGCTGTTTCCGGCAGCGGGCCTGTGGCCGCGCGACGAAACCGCACGCGCCCACGCACGCGCGATCGCGGCCGAGATGCATGCCGGCTTCATGGACTTGCGGCGCGCCATGTGGATGAACGTGCGGCGGCGGTTTCCCGGCAAGGGCCGCACGCCCGGCGCGCTCGCCGACATCGCGCGGATCGCGGCGATCTGGCGCGAGACGCGGGTGAAGTTCGCGGCGGGCGGACCCTTCCTGTTCGGCCGGCAGCTCACCCTCGCCGATGCCATGTATGCGCCGGTGGCGACGCGGTTCATCACCTGGGAGCCCGAGCTGCCGAACGACGCGAGGGCCTATGCGGCGGCGGTGTGGGACTCGCCGCTCCTGATGGAGTGGCGCAAGGCCGCCGACGTGGAGCCGTGGACCACCCCTAAATACGAGACGCCCGGCGACTGAGCGCCTAGCGAATCAGGCCGGCTTCGAAATAGTAAAGGGCGGCCCCGGGGTGGACCGGCAGGGCGACTCCTTCGATCGCCGTCTCCAGCCGGATCAGCGGGCCATAGGGTGCCGCACTGTCCAGGATCCGGCGGTTGTTGGGGTGCCAAAGAGCCCGCGTCAGCCCATAGACGATCTTCTCGTCTACCTCGGCATCGACGATCCACAAGACGCCGACGCTCACGGTCGTCGCCTCCGGAACATCATGATAGGTGCCCGCCTTGATGGAGGACTTGGTGAAGAACGGGTGGGATCCGACCAGGCGCTGGAAGGACTGGCCCTCAATGCCGAGCAGGTCGACCTCGGAGCTGCGCGCGAGGTCGGCGACGACGGCCGAGGGGATTCCCGACATCTCGAAGAAGGCGTCGAGTTTGCCGTCGCGCATCGCATCGGCCGCGGCGGCGGGGCTCAGAAACTGCGCCCGCAGGTCGCGTTCGGCCACGCCCAGCGTCTGCAGCACCGCGCGCGCCGTGACCAGCGTTCCGGACTCACGTTCGCCAAGCGACACGACCTTGCCCTTGAGCTGGCGGAACTCGCGAATGCCGGCAGGCCGACGCACCACGACGTGCAGGGCCTCGGGATAGAGATTGGCGATCGCCCGCAGGTTTTGGACGGCCCCCTCTTTCTTGAACAAGCCGGTGCCGTGATAAGCCCAATAGGCGATGTCCGCCTGGCAGAGGCCGGATTCGAGGCGGCGGGTGCGAACGGCGTCGACATTGGCGACCGCCCCCGCGGTCGTCTGGGTGATCACGATCAGCCCGGGAACGCCGCAACTGCCGCCGCGGTCGCAGTCGCGGCCCCCCGGCGGCGAGCTCACCAAGTTTCCGATCAGCGTGCCGACGGCGAAGTTGCCGGACTCCACGGGGCCCGCACCGATGCGGAAAAACCGGGCCTGCTGGGTCCGTCCAGGGCGCACTCCGCCCGCCAAGGCGAGAAGGATCCCACCCTTTTTGACGATGTCGCGCCTGGATAGTCCGACCATACCGTGCGCCCTCGACCCGCGAGCGTTCTGACCGGCGAGCCTGGGTGAAACTCAGCGTGTTTTAACGCTGCAGGCGTGCGATTAGAAGGAAAACCGGACGTGGGTGTCGCGAATCCCACGGCGCTGTGTCGCGCCCGCCCGGTCGCCGCCGCCCCGATGCGGCTCAACGGTTGATCAGCCACAGCACCAGCGACAGCACGAGACTGGCCACCAGGCTCGTGGCCAGCGGGATGTAGATACGCACGTGCTCTCGCTCGATGACGAAATCGCCGGGCAGGCGGCCGAACCCGACCTTGCCGAGGAGCGGCCACAGCACCCCAAGGACGACCAGGAGAATGCCCAGCACAATGAGAAACCGCTGCATGGCACCTCGACGCTCGGCCCGGGGCATCTAATGCCCGCCGCGGCCGGATCAATGAGCGCTATCACGCCATTGATCGGCCGTCATTTCCGACGGGCCGGTGCGGCGTTCGCGCCGGGCAAGAGGGCGCTCACGATCGCCTCCCATTCCGCCGCCAGGGGGCCGGTCCCCGGGGTCCGCCCGGCCCGCCGATACCAATACGCGGCATTGCCGTGATCGCCTTCGGCCCGATGCAGATAGCCGTGCACCCAGGCACAGGCCAGGTCGTCGTGCTCCTGGGCGACCTCGTGCGCTCTGCTCCAATCCCCCTTGGCGGCCCACCACAATGCCCGGACCGGCGGCGAGGTGCCCGGTGGCGGACCGTCCGCGGTCAGCGAGTCCTTGAACGCGGCGAGCGGCATGGCCGCTCAAAACCCCTTCAGCACCAGGTTGGTGTGCTCGACCTCGGGCGCCCCGTCGAAGCATTGGGCAACCAGCGCCCGCCACGCCTGGAAGTCCTGCGAGCCGCGGAAATCGACCGTGTGATTCTCGACCGTCTGCCAGCGCACGAACAGCCGATAGCGACTCGGCTTCTCGATCGAGCGCTGCAGCTCGACGCCCTTGCAGCCTTTGGCGCGCTGAAAGATCGGCACCGCTTTCTTCACACCGGCCTCGAACTCGGCCTCGGATCCAGGCTTCACCGCGATCTGCGCAATCTCCAGAATCATGGGCTCCTCCAGTTTTGCGTGTTTGCACCGTTTGAGGTGGCTTGATCACCGCTTCGGACTCTTGCGCAAGTCGTGGATCAGTATCGCCGCCGTGGCGGCCACGTTCAGCGACTGGACCCACCCCGATCCCGGCAGTGTCACGACTTCGTCACAGGCCGCCAGAGACGCCGCGTCGAGCCCCGCCTCCTCGTTGCCGAGCACGATCGCGATCGGCCGGTCGCGCGGCAGCGTCGCGAGAGCGCGGCCCTGCCCGAGTGCCGTGCCCACCACGCGATAGCCGGCCTTCAAGCCCTTCAGCGTCGCCGGCATGGCCGTCGCCCGATAGAGCTGAACGAACTCGAGGCCGCCTTCGGCGACACGATGCGCCGCGTCCGACGGGCCGGCCTGGGCTGGATGGTCGGATATGACCAGGCGGTCAATTCCGAAAAACGCCGCCGTCCGTACGACCGCTCCCAGATTGTGCGGATTGCTCAAGCCGTGGAGCACCACCAGCAACGGAACGGCGCTGACCCACGCCGCCGCAACGGCGGGATCCAACGGAAGTACGGGCTGCGGCCGGGCCAGCGCCACAATCCCGCCATGCATCGCTGTTCCCGCGATGCGCGCCAGCTCGTCGCCGTTGACCTCGCGGAACGGCTTTCGGCGCCGGGCGAGGGTCGAACAGAACGCCGACGCCTCGACCCGCCGTTCGGGGAGGAAGAACAGGCGCTCGACCCGCTCCGGCGACCGGGCGAACAAGGCCCCGACGGCGGCCTGCCCTGACACCCGGGTGAGGTCCATCTGCCCGGTGGGCCGCGCCGGACGGGACCTCTTTCGCACGCGCTGCTGCCGGCGCGGTCTCACCCGAGCGCGTCCTGGATAAGATGCGCCCCGATGTCAGCGGGCTTGGGTTTGATTGGCTTTTCCTCCTCGCCGGCCATCATGCGCTGAACAAGTAAGCGACTCTGAACATTGGCAAGTTTGACCTTCACCAGACCGGTGGCGCCGCCAAGTCGCGGGTAGTGCGCCGTGTCGACCGGCTTCTCCTTCCGGCCAAGTCGCTCGAGTGCGGTGGCCTCGTCGATCTCCGCCGATTGCGCCTTCACCAACCGCCAATCCGATTCGCCGCAGAACTTTGCGGCGTTCAGCGACTCGACGGCCGACTCGGCCGAGTCGTTTGTGACAGCAACTTTGTACAAGTGCGCCGTCAGCCCGACGTCGGAGCCCCACTGCTGCAGGTTCTGGCTTCGCGACACGTAGATTGTGGCCATATTTCGTCCCTTTTTTGTCTCCGAGTCGCTGTGCTTTTTGCGGCGCCTCTCGGCGCGCGTGCGGTTGTCGAGGCGTTGCCCGCAACCACCGACTTTATGATGTCTATCCGTGACTTGCGAGCATCCGCAACTCACCTCGCCGCAATGTTGCCGCAAAAGAGGAACAGGAACTAACGGCTAGCATGTCCCGTTGTCTGCACGAAGCTCAGGCAGGTGCGACGGCACCATACGGGGATGAGGGCTGCTGACAACCCGTACTGCAATTTGGCGTCGTTCTTGCACCGTCTGGTTTGCAAGGGTTCGCAACTGTGGCCACGCGATCACATTTTGACGATTTCGAAACAACGGGCCAACGAAGCGTTGTCTCGCGGAAAGAAGAAGTTAACGATGGTAGGGGATACTCGTCGAGTCGGGCACCAGCAGCGGCGGAGGAAGCCATGCGGGCTAGGGGCCTCACCTTGCAGCTGATTGCCGCACGTGGCGGCCGCGGGGACGACTGTCGCCCGCAATTGTGTCGCCGATTTGTCCTACCCTTTTCCCGGTTTGCTCACCATGTCCTAAGGAGAGGTGCACTCATCTCTCGCGGAGTGATCACTCATGCCTAACACCCAGTTTTCGGACGACATCTTCAGCGACTATTCGCGCGCCCACGAGGGCCGCCAGGCGACCGAAATGTCGCTGCGCGAATACCTGGAGGGTTGCCGCGACGATCCGATGAGGTATGCATCCGCCGCGGAGCGGATGATCACCGCGATCGGCGAGCCGGAGCTGATCGACACGGCGCGCGATCCGCGCCTGTCGCGCATCTTCCTCAACCGGACGGTCAAGATTTACCCGGCGTTCTTCGAATTCTTCGGCATGGAAGAGACGATCGAGCGGATGGTCGGATATTTCCGTCATGCGGCCCAGGGCCTCGAAGAGCGCAAGCAGATCCTCTACCTCCTCGGCCCCGTGGGCGGCGGCAAATCGTCCCTGGCCGAGCGCCTCAAGGCGCTCATGGAGCACCAGCCGATCTACATGCTGAAGGCCGGCGACCAGATCAGCCCGGTGCTCGAGAGCCCGCTCGGCCTGTTCAGCGGCGATGCGTATGGGCGCAACCTTGAAGAAAAGTACGGCATCCCGGCACGCCGGCTGACCGGCCTGATGTCGCCGTGGGCGGTCAAGCGTCTCGACGAGTTCGGCGGCGACCTCAGCAAGTTCAAGGTCGTGAAAATGTTCCCATCGCGGCTGAAGCAGATCGCGGTGGCCAAGACCGAACCGGGCGACGAGAACAACCAGGACATCTCGACCCTCGTCGGCAAGGTCGACATCCGCAAGCTCGAGTTGTTCAGCCAAAACGACCCTGATGCGTACAGCTACTCAGGCGGTCTCAACCGCTGCTCCCAGGGTCTCCTCGAATTCGTCGAGATGTTCAAGGCGCCGATCAAGATGCTGCATCCGCTGATCACGGCAACCCAGGAGGGCAACTATATCGGCAGCGAGAATATCGGCGCCCTGCCCTTCCAGGGCATCGTGCTCGCCCACTCGAACGAGGCTGAGTGGCAGAACTTCAAGAGCAACCGCAACAACGAGGCCTTCATCGACCGCATCTGCGTGATCAAGGTCCCATACTGCCTGCGCGTCACTGAGGAGCAGAAGATCTACGAGAAGCTGATCCGCCATTCGGATCTGGTGAAGGCGCCGTGCGCGCCGGCCACGCTCGAGATGCTGGCGCGGTTTGCGGTCCTCTCACGTCTGAAGGAGCACGAGAACTCGAACCTCTACTCCAAGATGCGGGTCTACGACGGCGAGAGCATCAAGGAGACCGATCCCAAGGCCAAGCCGATGCAGGAGTATCGGGACGCAGCCGGGGTCGACGAAGCCATGGAAGGCATCTCGACGCGCTTCTCGTTCAAGGTGCTGTCGCAGACCTTCAATTACGACACCAACGAGGTCGCCGCCGATCCGGTGCACCTGATGTACATCCTGGAGCAAGCGATCCGGCGCGAGCAGTTCCCCGATGAGACCGAGAAGAAGTATCTCGAGTTCATCAAGGGCGAGCTGGCGCCGCGCTACGCCGAGTTCATCGGCAACGAGATTCAGAAGGCCTACCTCGAGTCGTATCACGACTACGGGCAGAACCTGTTCGACCGCTATGTCGACTACGCCGACGCATGGGTCGAAGACCAGGACTTCAAGGATCCGGATACCGGACAGCTGCTGAACCGCGAGCTGCTCAACCAGGAGCTCTCGAAGATCGAGAAGCCGGCCGGGATCGCCAACCCCAAGGACTTCCGCAACGAGGTAGTGAAGTTCGCGTTGCGCGCGCGCGCCCAGAATAACGGCAAGAACCCATCCTGGACGTCGTACGAGAAGCTGCGCGAAGTGATCGAGCGACGGATGTTCAGCCAGGTGGAAGACCTGCTGCCGGTGATCAGCTTCGGCTCCAAGAAGGACTCGGAGACCGAGAAGAAGCACACGGAATTCGTCTCGCGCATGACGGCCCGCGGCTACACCGAGCGGCAGGTGCGGCGGCTGGTCGAGTGGTACATGCGTGTCAAACAGGCTGGGTGACGCTCCGCCGCGGGGCATTCGGAGAGGGGGAAGGCAGGACTTAAGTGAACATCATTGACCGACGCCTTAATCCGAAGGGCAAGAGTCTCACTAACCGGCAGCGCTTTTTGCGCCGCGCCCGGCGCCACATCCAGGACGCGATGCGCGACGTGGTCCGCGGCCGCGGGATCGCGGACGTGGCGGACGGCGAGAAGATCGCCATTCCCGCAGACGACTTGCGCGAGCCCGCGTTCCACAACGCCCGCGAAGGCGGGGTGCGCGACTACGTGCTGCCGGGCAATAAGGAGTATCTGCGCGGCGACCGCATTCCCCGGCCCGAGAAGGACGGCGGCGGCGGTGGCTCGCAGGGCAGCCCCGACGGCGACGGCGAGGACGACTTCCACTTCATGCTGTCCAAGGAGGAGTTCCTCGACATCTTCCTGGAGGACCTCGAGCTTCCGGACCTGGTGAAGAAGAAGGTGCAGCAACTCGAATCGCCGGCCTACGCGCGCGCCGGCTTTTCGGTGACCGGCACGCCGGCCAGCCTCAGCTTGGTGCGCACGATGCGCAACTCGCTGTCGCGCCGGATCGCGCTGCGCCGGCCGAGCCTGCGCGAGATCGAAGCCCTCGAAGACGAGATCGCGGGCCTGGACGATTCGACGGACAACGAGAAGCGCAAGTCGGAGCTGGAGAAAGAGCACGCGCGGTTGACCACTCGGCGCCGCGTCATCCCGTTCATCGATCCGCTCGATGTCCGCTACCACCGGTTCGAGCCGGTGCCGAAGCCGATCACCAAGGCGGTGATGTTCTGCCTGATGGATGTGTCGGGCTCGATGAACGAGCACATGAAGGACCTCGCCAAGCGCTTCTTCATGCTCCTCTACGTGTTCCTGACCCGGCGCTACCGCCATGTCGACATCGTCTTCATCCGCCACACCCACGAGGCCGCGGAAGTGGACGAGCAGACCTTCTTCTACTCGACCGATACCGGCGGGACCGTGGTGTCGACGGCACTGGCGGAGATGAAGCGCATCGTCACCGAGCGCTACAGCTCGAGCGAGTGGAACATCTACGCGGCCCAGGCCTCGGACGGCGACAACAGCAGCGGCGACAACGCGCGGGCGGCGGAGCTCCTCGAAAAGGACATCCTGCCGCTGTGCCAGCATTTTGCCTATGTCGAGGTTGGCCCGGAGGACCGCGACTGGACCGCGCGGGACACCGAGCTCTGGGGGACCTACAAAACACTGCGCAAGCCCGGAGCGGTGATCGCCATGCGCAAGGTGCGGCGGCGCAATGAGATCTTCCCGGTATTCCACGATCTTTTCGCCCGTGAGCAGCGGGCGGCAAGTTGATCGGAGTGATCATGAACAGACTTGAGACGACCCACGCTCCGCTCTTCACCGGCTCCGATTGGGACTACGAGAAGCTGCTCACCACCTACGGTGCCATCGAAGAGATCGCGTTCGGTGAACTTGGCCTCGACATCTATGCCAATCAGATCGAGGTCATCACCGCCGAGCAGATGCTGGATGCCTACTCCTCGGTCGGCATGCCGCTGATGTACAAGCACTGGTCCTTCGGCAAGCATTTCGCGCGCGATGAGGTTCTGTACCGCAAGGGCCTGCGCGGGCTCGCCTACGAGATCGTCATCAATTCGAACCCGTGCATCAGCTACGTCATGGAAGAGAATTCCATGGCACTGCAGACCCTGGTCATGGCGCACGCGGCATTCGGCCACAACCACTTTTTCAAGAACAACCACCTGTTCCAGCAGTGGACGGACGCCGACAGCATCCTGAACTACCTGGAGTTCGCGAAGAACTACATCGCCAAGTGCGAGGAGAAGCACGGTTTCGCCGCTGTCGAGAAGGTTCTCGATGCGGCCCACGCGCTGATGAACCAGGGCGTGAACAAATATCCGAAAAAGCGCAAGCTCGACCTCAGCCGCGAGCTGACCAGGCAGCGCGAGCGCGAGCAGTATGAGGAGCTGATTTACAACGATCTCTGGCGCACCGTGCCGAAAGCGGCCGGCAGCACGACGCAGTCCGACGACGTGGCCGAGCGCAAGCGGCGCCTGCGGCTGCCCGAAGAAAACCTGCTGTACTTCCTCGAGAAGACCGCGCCGAAGCTGCAGCCCTGGCAGCGCGAGCTGCTGCGCATCGTGCGCAACATCGCCCAGTACTTCTACCCGCAGCGCCAGACCAAGGTGATGAACGAAGGCTGCGCCACCTTCGTGCACTATCACATCGTCAACCGGCTCTACGACACCGGCCGGCTGGCCGAAGGGGCGATGCTGGAGATCCTGGACTCGCACACGGCCGTCGTCCGTCAGCCGGAGTTCGACGATCCCGCCTACGGCGGCATCAATCCGTACACGCTGGGCTTCGGCATGATGCAGGACATCGTCCGCATCGCCACCGAGCCGACCGACGAGGACCGCAGTTGGTTCCCCGACATGGCCGGCAACCGCGACCCGTATGGGACGCTCCGGCACATCTGGGCGAATTACCGCGACGAAAGCTTCATTCTGCAGTGCCTGAGCCCGCATCTCATCCGCAAGATGAAGCTTTTCACGGTGCGCAACGACGCCGAGGCGCCCGACATGGAGGTCACCGACATCCATGACGAGAGTGGCTATAAGGAAGTCCGCCGGGCACTGGCGCGCAGCTACGACGTCGCGGAGCTCGAGCCCGATATCCAGGTCGTAGACGTAGACCTCTCGGGCGACCGCCGGCTGATCCTCCAGCATCGCGTGCGCAACGGCGTCACGCTCGACAAGGCCGACACCAAGCGCGTGCTGCGCTATGTGGCGAGCCTGTGGGGCTATCCGGTGCGGCTGGTCGAGATCGACGCCGCCACCGAACGCTGGCTGCACGAGCACGAAGAAGGGGACCCGGCCGCCGCCGCGACGGCCTGACGCGCGACCGCGTCCCGGCCGCCGGGGGTATTCCACCTCACCTCGTTTTTCGCTAGGTTGCGGCCCATCTGCTCATCTGTGGTCCGGTGCGACCGAATACGTCCATGCCCGATTCCATAATCATTGACGCCGCCGACCACGCCATGCGCCATTGGTCCGGCCGCGAAGATGGCCCGATCCGCATCGGGTCGCCGGCGCATCTGCGGCTGTTCAGCCGCATGCTTCTCGACACCCACAACCCCTATAAGCCGGCGGTGATGGTGTGGCCGAAGCTCGATCCAGCGGCACTGGCGCGTCTCACTTCGCTGCCGATCTGGGATATCGCCGTCCAGACCGAGGGGCATGCCTCGATCCGGGTGAAGACATTCGCCGAAACCGTCCACGAGCCGTTGCTGCGCGAAGCGCTCGACTTGGACGGGGCCGAGGAGGCCCGGCACAAGACCGTGCTCCACCACCTCGTGAGGTCGTACGGCATCGCGCTGGCGCCCGAGCCACCCTATCCGGCCCCCAAAGACCCGGAATGGGCGTGGCTCGTCACCGGCTATAGCGAATGCATCGACAGCTTTTTTGCGTTCGGCCTGTTCGCGCTGGCCAAGCAATCCGGCTTCTTCCCGCCCGAACTGGTCGACACGTTCGAGCCGGTGATCCAGGAAGAGACGCGCCATATCCTGTTCTTCGCCAATTGGGTCGCGTGGCACCGCCGCAACCTCCCGTGGTGGCGCCGCGTCGACTTCGAGGCGCGCGTGGTGGGCGTATGGGCGTTCCTGATTTGGGAGCGCATCGGCATCGCCCGCGGCATCGACGCGGATGGCAAGGCGCAGGATGCAAATTTCGCCATGACCGGCAGCAGCGCCGTCGGCACCGATCTGTCGCCGCAGATACTGATCGAGCTGTGCCTCGCCGAAAACGAGCGCCGCATGGCCGGCTACGACCGGCGGCTCCTGCGGCCGACCACGGTGCCGTTCCTGGCCCGCCTCGCGCGCCGGTTCGTGCCGGCGTGACGGTTCGTCAGCGCGTGGAGCCCGGCAGCTTCTCGAGATCGACCGCGTCGGATTTCTGCAGCTTGACGGCAACGCCCTCGGCATGGGGCGCCGCCCATGAGAAGGCGCGCGGCGCGAACCAGATCTTCACTTGAATGATCGCATCGGCGTCGATCTGCCTGCCATCATCGGCAATCTTCCGTTCCACGGCGACGGAATCTCCGTACCAGCCATCGATCGCCTTGACCTTGCCCAGCACTTCGTAGTCGGTGCCGGGCGGCAAGTCGCCCAGCACCAGGCGCAGCGTCCGGGTATGCGCCGGATAGGCCTTGACCGCGTCCGCGCCAGCGATCGGTGTTATCGTGTTTTCAGCACAGGCCGATGCGACCAGCAGCAACCCTACCACCAACACCCATTTCCACATGATGTCTCCCCCGGCAGCCTGATCCAGCAGAGTCTATTTGGAATCATGCACACGATAAGTGCCGGATAACCCCAGCGCCTCGAACAGGGCGGCGTCCGCCTGGCACTCGCTGTTCGCCGTCGTCAGCAGCTTCTCGCCGTAGAAGATCGAGTTGGCGCCGGCCAGGAAGCACAGCACCTGCGCCTCGCGGCTGAGCTTTCGCCGCCCGGCGGAGAGGCGCACCCGGGCCTTGGGCATCACGATCCGCGCCGTCGCGCACATCCGCACCAGGTCGAGCGGATCGACCGGTGGCTGGTTGGCGAGCGGCGTGCCCGAAATCGCCGCCAGCGCGTTGATAGGCACGCTTTCCGGGTGCGGGGTCAAGGTCGCCAGTGTGTGCAACAGCGACACGCGGTCGGCGACGCTTTCGCCGAGCCCAACGATGCCGCCACAGCAGACCTCGATGCCAGCCGCGCGGACGGCTGCCAGCGTGCGCAGCCGGTCGTCATAGGTCCGCGTCGTGACGATCTGACCGTAGAACTCGCGGCTCGTGTCGAGATTGTGGTTGTACGCGGTGAGCCCCGCCTCGGCGAGCCGCTGCGCCTGATCATAGTCCAGCATGCCCAGGGTCACGCAGGCCTCCATGCCCAAGGCTCTGACGCCCTTGACCATCTCGAGCACCGCATCGAATTGCGGGCCGTTGCGCACCTCGCGCCACGCTGCCCCCATGCAGAAGCGGTCGGCCCCGGCGTCCCGGGCCTCACGCGCTTCGGCCAGCACGGCCGAGACGTCCATCATCGTCTCGCGCTGCAACGGCACGTCGCGCCAATGCGCCGACTGCGCACAGTAGGTGCAGTTCTCCGGGCAGCCGCCAGTCTTGATGCTGAGCAGGCTGGCGCGCTGGATGTCGGCCGGGTCATGATGGCGACGGTGGATCGCGTTGGCGCCAGCAATCAGATCGAGCAGCGGCTGATCGTGGATCGCCCGGATCTCCTCGATGGTCCAGTCGTGTCGTGTCTCGCCTGAAGCCGGTAATCGCGCGTCAACGCCCACGTGTCTGCTCCGCCGTTGGTTTGGGCCCCTGTATGGCCCGGCTGCCGTCGGCCGTCAAACCGGCCCCGCGGCCGTTAACCAAATAGTTGTGCGAATCGGGTACGATTCGCCGCATGACCTTATGGCTGCTGCTCACAGGATTCCTGTTCGTCCTGGCGCTGCTCGCCGAGAGCGCAAATTTGCTCGGGCCCCAGATGTTCGCGGTTATGGGGCGTGATGGGGCTTTGAAGGACGAGATCAGCCAGCTCCAACGCGACCTGGCCCAGATCGAAAAGAAGTTCGACGCGGCCAAGGCGGCAACGGCCAAGAGCATTACCGAGATCGAGAAGCTCCGAAAGGAGGCGAGCCGGCTGGAGCGCGAGCTTGATGACCGCAGGGCCGTGATCCCGATCCTCGTGTACCGGATCGCCCAGGCATCGGCAACGCTGATCCGCTTCCGGGCACCGATCTCGAAGACCTTGCCGGCGGAAACCGATTCGCAGCAGGCGCTGATCTGGCGGGCGCCCGGTGTGATCGAGACCTGGTCGTTGTCGCCGGACCAGGCGGCCGTGCAGGCCCAGCATCACTTCCGGAGGGAGCTCGGCTATACCGTCGGCACGTTCGTCCGGCCCGACGAGCCGGGAAGCACGCCGTCATGAGCCTCGACGGCTTCCTCTTGTTTGTGTTTGCCATCGCGTCGACGTTCTGGCTGATGTGGGCGTTGGGCCGCCTCAACGGATACTGGATCGCGGCCACGAAGCGAAAACGCGAGCTCAACGCCCAGCGCGTCGGGATGAGAGCACAATTGCTCAACTACGGCAAAGAGCTTGTGCGGCTCCAGAGTGCCGACGCCGAAACTGCCGAACGGCTCGCCGAGCTGAGGGCCGACTGCGCGAAGCGGCAGAAGGAACTCGCCGCGGTCGTGCCGCGGGCACCGCCCGAAATCACGGTCACGTCCGAATACGCCCCCTCGAAGGACGACAAAGCCTGGATCGTCCAGCTCAGCCAGCCGGTCAGCGCCCGCGGCCGCGGCGGCGCCAACAAAAAGCAATATCTCGTGTGGGCCGTCGATCAGGGTGCCGCCGCGAGCCGGGCCCATAATATCGTCAGCGATGAGCCCGGCTACGAGGTTCAGGACGTGTGGCGGTACATGTGACGGCGGCTCTGGGGACTTACTCCCCCTGGATGACCTTGCTTTCCATCGAGCCGATTCCGCCAATCTCGAGCTTCACCGTGTCGCCGGACTTCAAGAAAATCCCGCGCGGCCGGCCGACGCCGGCCGGCGTACCGGTCGCGATCACGTCGCCGGGCTGCAAGGTCAGCCGCCGCGACAGGTACTCAATCTGCTCGGCGATGTTGAACACCATCTGCCCCGCGACCGAGTTCTGCATCAGCTGATCGTTGACCCAGAGCTTCATCGACAGCTTGTACGGGTCGGCAACGAATTTCGCCGGCAGTATCCACGGGCCGAGACCCATGGATTTCTCGAACTCCTTCTGGCCGAACCAGTCGGAGGCGAATTGCGGCCAGTCGGCGCGCCGGCCGAGGTCCCGCGCTGAAAGGTCGTTGCAGATCGTATAGCCGGCGATCGCGTCCATCGCCGTCTTCAACGTCGCATTGCGCGTCGGCCGGCCGATCACCACACCGAGCTCGATCTCCCAGTCGATCTGCTTGGACGAGCTCGGCAGGCGGATCGGATCGTGCGGCCCTAAGGTCGAGTGCAGGCCGGATTTCAGGAAGAAGTAGCACTCCTTGCCTTCCTTCTTGAACTCGCGGTCGGGATTCATCTCCTTGAAATGGTCGTAATAATTCGCGGCGGCGCAGAAATAAGCGCCCGGCACCTGGATCGGCGCCTCCAGCCTGAGGTCCGCGAGCTTCCGGCCCCCCGCGGCCTTGTCGGCCGCGCGCTCGAGCGCCGGCAGGGCTTTGTCCCACTGCTTGAGCACGCCCAGCACCGTTCCGGCCTCCGAGACGCCGGCGCCTTCCAGCGCCTCGGCGGTGTCGATCACCTTGTCGCCGACCACGATGGCGGCCCGCATTTTTCCGTCTGCGGAATAGGTCAGAAGCCTGAACTCGCTCATGGTCGTTCCTCTGCTGTTGGAGTGTGACTACTGGCGCTCGATCCCTGCATCTTCCACGACTTTGGCCCAGCGCGCCACCTCGCGCGCGACCCGCTCGCGCAATTCCGCGGGCGTCGAGGCGGCCACGGTGCCGCCGAAGCCCTCGAGGCGGTCCTTCACCTCCCGGACCGCGAGGACGCGGCGCATCTCGGCGTTCAGGCGGTCGACAATGGGTTGGGGCGTCCCATGCGTGGTTGCAACCCCCGACCACGACGTGACCTCGAATCCCGGAACGCCCTGCTCGGCGACCGTCGGCACATCGGGCATCGCCGTCCAGCGTGTGCTCCCACTCACGGCGATCGGGCGAAGCGCGCCGGATTCAGTCTGCGCCAGGCCGAGCGACGTCGTGGTGATCACGAAGTCGGTCTCATGGCCGAGCAAGGCGGTCACCGCCGGCGCCTCGCCGCGATAGGGGACGTGTAGAAACTTCACACCCGCCATGCTGGCGAGCAGCTCGCCGGTCATGTGCTGGATCGAACCTGGTCCCGCGGAGCCATACGACACAGCACCCGGCTTTTCCCGCGCCGCCTGCAGCAGGTCCGGAAGGCCCCTGATCGGCGAATCCGGCCGGATCAACACGACAAACGGATACGTCGAGGCAATGGAAATCCAGGCGAAGTCGTCGACTGGCCGGAAGTTCAGGCTTTTGTACAGCACCGCCGACGCCGGATGCGCGCCGGCGGCCAGCAGAAGCGTGTAGCCGTCCGGCGAGGACTTGGCGACGACGTCCGCCGCAACATTCCCGCCGGCCCCCACCTTTGATTCGACGATGACGGGCTGGCCCAGGCCCTTCTGCATCTCGGCCGCGAGCACCCGGGCCACATTGTCGACGTTGCCGCCGGGTGCGAAGCCCTGCAACAGTCGGAGCGGATGCGACGGATAGCTGTCGGCCTGGGCAGCAGCGGTCGATGCGAGGAGCAAAAGCAGAGAGGCGAGGATGCGGTTCGTCATGATATGGCGTTTATTCCTGTTCGATCTTGGCGTCGCGAACGAGCTTGGTCCAGCGCGCAACTTCGAGCGCCACCTGGTCGCGCATCTCCCCCGGTGTCGACCCATGCACGTCGCCGCCGAAGCTCTCCAGCCGTGCCTTGACCTCCGGCACGGCGACCGCGCGCAGCACCTCGGCATTCAGCCGTTCGACAATCGCCCGCGGCGTGCCGCGCGGCGCCGCCAAGCCCGACCACGAGATCACCTCGAACCCTGCGAGGCCGGCCTCCTCTACGGTCGGCACGTCAGGCAAGTCCTTCCAGCGGCTGCGGCTGGTGACGGCCAGGGTGCGCATGGTGCCCGAGCCGATATGCGGCACCACGAGCGTCGACGTGGTGACCAGAAAATCCACCTCGCCGGCCAGGGCCGCCGTTAGGGCCGGCGCCTCCCCCTTGTACGGCACCTGGAGGAATTTCACGTCGGCTTGGTTGCCGAGCAGCTCCGCCGTCATGTGCTGCACCGACCCCTGACCCGACGAGCCGTTGGTGACCGTGCCCGGCTTCGCCTTGGCCGCGTCCAGAAGGTCGCGCAGGCTTCGCAGGGCAGAGTCGCGTCGCACGCTTACCGCGAACGGATAAGCGGTGATCATCGAGATCCACTCGAAATCGTCGACCGGCTTGTAGGCGAACTGTTTGTAAATGGCGGCGTTCACCGGATGGGCGCCGAATGCGAGCATGAGCGTGTAGCCGTCCGCAGCACTGCGCGCGACCAGCTCGGCGGCGAGGCTGCCCACCAAGCCGACTTTGTTCTCGACCACCACCGGCTGGCCGAGCCCTTTGGTGAGCTCTTGTGCGATCACGCGGGCGACGCTGTCGACATTGCCGCCCGGCGGCGTGCCCGCAATGAGCCTGATCGCGCGATTCGGATAATCTTGCGCCGCTGCGACTCCCGAACCACAGATGGGGCCCGACAAGCAGACGGCGGCCAGCGCGGCCAGACCGGCCGCGCGCCAGATGTTCATCGCGTCCCTCCCCTTAAGTCGCCGTCGGCCCCGGTGCTCAGCCGAGGGGGCCGAGATAGATCTCTCCGGCAAAGGTATCGACGGCGGCCGGCACCGTCTCCGGCCAGTTCTGATTGTCGATCTTTGGCCGTTGCGCGGCGGGCCGCGGCCGACCGTCCCATCCCACCTGCTCCATGTAGTAGTAGAGCTGGAACGCGTGGCCATCGGGGTCGAGGGCAAAGGCGCAATAATCGATGCCGGGGAACAGCTCCGGCGGCAGATGCTTGATCGTAACGCCGGCCGCCTTCAGGAAGCTCACCGCGTCCCGCAGCTGTTGGTAGTCGCCGACCTGCAGTCCGAACGACATCAACGTCGTGTGGGGGCTCAAGCCAAGCTCCGCCCGCAAGGCCATCGGGTAGAGCGCCAGCGAATGATGCTCGGTGTTGGCGCGCAGGAAGACGCAGCGATGGCCGCGCACGGTCACGTCCTCGGTGACAGCGAGCCCCATCTCGTCACGGTAGAAGGCGAGCGACTTCTCGACGTCTTTCACGAACAGCCGCACCGGCCCGATCTTGCTGATCTTGAACGGCCGGCCGAGCAGCACGCCCCCGACGTCGTACTTTTCCTCCAGCCGTTCCTTCTGGTGGATGCCGGTGCGCGGATCGACGCCCTTGGCGAGGCCGGCCTCGACCTCGGCATATTCCGATTTGTGCGGCAGGTCGGGCGGTTCGGTGTAGCGGAACGTGTGCATGCCGCCCGGCTTGCTGTAGCCGTCCCAGCCGATCTGCTCGATGCCGTAATACAGTTCGTTGACGTGGCCGTCGGGATCGAGTGGGTAGAAGTGCCAATTCGAGCCGGGATTGTCGCGACCGCTGCGGCGGATCCTCAGGCCTCGGTCCTTGAAGTACGAAAAGCCCGACGTCACCTCGCGCAAGGTGCCGACCTGCCAGGTGATCTGATTCACCGTGATATCTGGGAAATCCTTGGCGTGCGGGTTCATGGCGCCATAGGCGCGGCGCGGGAAGAACACGAAGGAATGGTGGTCGGTACCGTGGCGGGTGAAATACCCGATGGTCGGCCCCAGAGTGGCGCGTTGCTCGGGTGTGAGCCGCGGCGCGAAATCGAGCGGATCGGCGATGCGGAAGCCGAGCAGGCCCTCATAGAAGCCCCGCGAGACCTCCGGATCCTGGACGTTCACGCCGAAATGCCCGAGCCGGCGGATGCGGAATGGCCGCCCCAGGCGCACCCCGCCGACCACGAATTCTCGGGCGATCGTCCCGGCCTTGTCGTCCGGCATCGTCTCCTCCTCCAGTAGGACCAGTGTTGGCGGGGAGTATGCATCCGGGCCGATATTGCCGCCAGGGGATCGCGTGCTAAAACCGCCCGCATGCAGCCTCGCCCCTACGGCCCCTTCAAATACACCCCGGTCAACCGGCGGCCCAAGCTGACCTGGCCGGGCGGCGCCCGCGTCGCCCTCTGGGTGGTCACAAACATCGAGTTTTTCGCCCTCGACCGGGCCATGCCCGGGGATTCGAACGAGCGTCCCGCCGGCCAGGACGGGACGCCCATGGTCCGGCATTGGTCGCAGCGGGACTATGGGAACCGCGTCGGGGTGTTCCGCCTGATGGAATGCCTGGAGCGGCACGGGATCCGCAGCACCGTGGCTCTCAACTCCGACGTCTGTGACATGCATCCCGAGATCATCGAGGACTGCCTCAAGCTCGGCTGGGAGTTCATGGGCCACAACCGCACCAACACCCAGCGCCTCACCGAGGTCCCCAAAGATCAGGAGCGGGCCCTGATCCGCCATGTGCTGGACCGCATCGCCAAGGCGACCGGCAAGCGGCCGGTCGGCTGGCTCGGCTCGGGCCTGCAGGAGACCTGGAACACGCTGGATCACCTGGTCGCCGAAGGCTGCACGTACGTGGCGGACTGGGTGAACGACGACCAGCCCTATCTGATGGAGATCGGCGCCGGGACGCTCGTCTCGGTCCCTTACTCCTATGAGCTGAACGACATGGCGGCGATCGTGCGCTCGAAATATCCGACCGGCGAGTTCGAACGCATGATCCGCGACCAGTTCGACGTGCTGCATGCCGAAGGTGCGGCGTCCGGGCGGGTGATGGCGATCTGCCTGCACCCGTTCGTCATGGGCCAGCCGCACCGCATTGCCGCCCTCGATCGCGCCCTCACCTATATCGACCGTTTCGACGGAGTGTGGAAGACGACTGGCGAAGAAATTGCACGGCATTACCTGTCCGCCGGGGGCGTGTTTTGAGGAGTTTGCGTCGATGATGACTCGCTTGCTGAGCCGCCGCGAAGCGGTCCGCCTGACCCTGCTGGCGAGCGCACTGCCGCTGGCGCGCGCCGCGCACGCCGCCGACCGGCCAACCATCACGGCCGGCGTCCTGGGCGTTACGTCGTCGATCTGGCCGACGCTGGTTGCCCAGGACAAAGGTTTCTTCCGCGACGCCGGCATCGACGTCGAGCTGATCACGACCGGCCAGAGCGCCCGCGCCGCCCAGCAGGTCGCGGCCGGTGCGGTCAATATCGGCTGCTCGTCCATGGTCGACGCGTTCCGCGCCATCGACGGCGGTGGCGGCCTCAAGGTGTTCCTGAATAGCCAGGCGGTCGGCACGCACAGCCTGTTGGCGGCGAAGTCGATCAAGTCGGTCCAGGACCTCAAAGGCAAGCGGATCATGACCGGCGGCCAGAAGGACGTGACCAATCTCTGGTGGCAAGCGATGGCGCGCCACTTCGGCCTCGATCCGGTCAACGACGTGGAGCCGCTCTATTCAGGCTCGTCCGGTGCCCGCCTCGCCGCCCTGATCGCCGGCGGCGTCGATGCGACGGTGCTGTCGCCGCCGCAAAGCTTCAAGGCCGCGGCCGAGGGCTACACCGATCTGGGCCCGGTCGCGCCCTACATGGGCGAATTCCCGATGATGGTGTGGCACACCAACACGGAGTGGGCGCGGGCGCACGACAAGGAGATGGTGGCGTTCGTGAAGGCGCACAATCGCGCAGCCCAGTTCATCAACGACCCGAAGAACCGACAGGACGCCGCCGCCATTCTTTCCCGCGCTTCAAACTCCAGCGTCGACGACGCGCTCGACACGTGGAACATCAGCACCAAGGTCAACGCCTTCGTCGCCGACGGCGCGATCTCCGACAACGCGGTCAAACGCGTGATCGAGACGTTGGTGGCGGATGGCGACCTGAAGACGCCGGTGAAGCCGGCCGCGGCGTTTGTCGAGGAGCGCTATATCCGCGAGGCCAAATAAGCCGATAACCTTAGATATCTAACAAACATGCTTTCCGCCATGCCCCGAAATGCGATAAACAGGCCGTAGGCGGAACAATCCGCGGGTCACGCGTGCATCGCGCGTCGCCGCTGTCTGGGAGGTAACCATGACCGACACAAAAAGCTCGAAGCTCGTCGCGTTGGCGTTCGCCGGCGCGTTGGCATTCGCCGGACACGCGGCCCAAGCGGCCGATCCGTACGACATCCACGCCATCCTGTCGCTGACCGGCGGCGCCTCGTTCCTCGGCAAGGCCGAGCAGCAGTCGCTGCAGTTCCTGGAGAAGTCGGCGAACGAAACCGGCGGCATCCAAGGGCGTGCGGTGCGGTTCGTCTTCCACGACGACCAGTCGAGCCCCCAGACCGCCGTGCAGCTGGCCAGCCAGGTGGTGGCGATGAAGCCGGCGGTCGAGATCGGCGCCAATCTCGTCGCCATGTGCAACGCGATGGTGCCGCTGATGCAGAACGGGCCGGTGATGTATTGCCTGTCGCCCGGCATTCACCCGACGGCCGGCAGCTACGCCTTCACGTCCAGCGTATCGACGATCGACCTGTCCAAGGCTCTGCTGCGCTATTTCCGCCTGCGCGGCTGGACGCGGATCGCGCTCATGACCAGCACCGACGCGAGCGGCCAGGACGCCGAGCGCGGCATCAACGGCAATCTCGAGCTGCCGGAGAACAAGGGAATCAAGCTGGTCGCGCGCGAGCACTTCAATCCGACCGACGTCAGCGTCGCCGCCCAGATCGAGAACATCAAGGCCGCCCAGCCGCAGGCGTTCATCGCCTGGAGCACGGGAGCGCCGATCGGCACGATCTTCAAGGCGATCACCCAGGCCGGGCTCGACGTTCCGATGGGCACGACCGATGGCAACATGACCTTCGCGCAGATGACGCAATATGCGGCCTTCCTGCCCAAGCAGCTCTATATCCCGGCCGCGCAATGGGCGATGCACAGCACCGACATGAAGCGCGACCGGCGCGTCGAGGCGGCGCAAGAGCGCTTCGTCGCCGCCTATCGCGCCGCCGGCCTCGAGCCCGACGTCGCGGCGGCGCTGGCGTGGGATCCTGGCAGCGTGGTGATCGACGCGCTGCGCAAGCTCGGCCCCGGGGCCACGGCGCCGCAAGTCCGCGAATACCTGTCGAAGCTCAAGGATTATGCCGGGGTGGACGGAATCTACGACTACACCCGCACCCCCCAACGCGGTCTCGACGTCGAAGACGCCGTCGTGACGCTGTGGACCCCGGAGAAAAGGCGCTGGCTGCCGGTCAGCCAGCCCGGCGGCATGTCGCTCGCGAATTAGCCGCATTCTGGCCGCAATCGGCGGACATTCCGCGCCGGCCGCCAGTTGCCGGGCTGGGGGTTATTGGCTAGCTTGCGGCGACTTTCGTTGACGGATCCCGAGGGGAGGCGACGATGATGTCCATGACGTGGCGGGCGGCGGGCGGTGCCTTGCTTGTCGGTGTCGGCCTGTCGCTGGCCAGTGCGGCGCCCGGTCGCGCCGCTGACACCTACGATATCAATGTGGTGTTGCCGCTCACCGGCAACGCGTCCTTCGTGGGCAAGTCGGAGCAGCAGTCCCTGCAGCTTGGCGAGAAATGGGTCAACGACCACGGCGGCATCAAAGGCCGGCCGCTGCGGCTGATCTTTCAGGACGACCAGACCAGCCCGCAGCTGGCGGTGCAGCTGACGAACCAGATTCTTGCGACCAAGCCCAGCGTGATGTTCGGCTCGGGGCTGGTCGCCATGTGCAACGCCATGGCGCCGCTGATGCAGAACGGCCCGGTGATGTACTGCCTGTCGCCCGGCATTCATCCCGCCGCCGGCAGCTACGTCTTCACCTGCAGTGTGTCGACCTACGATCTCGCCAAGGCGGTGATCCGCTATTTCCGCATGAAGGGATGGACAGATCTGGCCGTACTCACCAGCACAGATGCCAGCGGACAGGATGCCGAGCGCGGCATAAACGCCGCCCTCGACATGCCGGAAAACAAGAGCGTGGTGAAGGTGGTCGCGCGCGAGCACTTCAACACCAGCGACGTTAGCGTCTCGGCGCAGATCGAGAACATCAAGGCGGCGAAGCCGCAGGCTTTCATCGCCTGGAGCACGGGGGCGCCCATCGCCACGATCTTCAAGGGGATCATCCAGTCGGGTCTCGACGTGCCGGTCGCGACGACCGACGGCAACATGACCTATGCGCAGATGACGCAGTACGCCTCGTTCCTGCCGAAACAGCTCTATATCCCGGCGGCGCATTGGGTGACGCACGGGTCGGGTGTCAAGCAGGAGGCCGGGGTCGCGAAGGCGCAGGAAAACTGGGACGCCGCCTACAAAGCGGCCGGGGTCCCGCCCGACGTCGCCTCTGCCCATCCGTGGGATCCGCTGATGATCGTGGTCGAGGGCTTGCGCAAGCTCGGGCCCAACGCCACGGCGGCCGAGCTCCGCGACTATCTGGTCCACCTCAACGGCTATGAGGGCATCAACGGCGTCTACGACTTCGTGCGCGAGCCACAGCGCGGGCTCGATCTGCAAGACGCGGTGGTGACGACCTGGGAGGTCGGCCAGAAGACCTGGGTGCCGGTCAGCGCACCGGCGGGCGCGCCGCTGAAATGATCAAACGGGCCCGCGGACGGCGGCGGGGCGGCGCGTGAGCCAGCTGACGCAGATCATCATCGGCGGCTTGGTTCAGGGCAGCGTCTTCGCCATCATTGCGCTCGGGCTGTCGCTGGTCTACCGCGTCACGGGGATCATCAACCTCGCCCAGGGTGGTTTCTGCGTCATCGCGGCCCTGGGCTATTACGAGCTGAGCGAGGTCCATGGCTGGTCGACGCCGGTCGCCTTCGCGGCCGCGGCCGGCGGCACCACGATCTTCGGGCTGCTGCTGGGTGCGGCGACATTCGTGCCGGCGCTGTCGCGCCTGCCGAACAGCAGCATGCTGATGCTGACCGCCGGCCTGCTCACCTTCCTCGAAGGGCTGACCTTGGTCATCTGGGGCAGCCAACCCTACGCCGTGCCGCCGTTTTCGGGCGAGCAGCCGCTGAACGTCCTGGGCGTGCGCATCCCCTCGCAGGGACCGTGGATTGCCGGCGTGGCGGTCCTGGTGATCGGCGGCACCTGGTATCTTCTCACCCGCACCGCCTCGGGCAAGGCGCTGCTCGCCTGCGCCGAAAACCCTTATGCCGCACGGCTTATGGGCGTGGACGTGTCACGGCTGACCTTGCTGAGCTTCGGGCTCACCGCCCTGATCGCAGCGCTCGGCGGCATCGCGGTGGCGCCGATCATCTCGCTCGAGTTCGACACCGGCCGCTTCTTCACCAACGCCGGATTCATCGCCGTCGCCATCGGCGGCATGAGCTCCCTGGTCGGCTCGGTCGGCGGCGGGCTGTTCCTTGGCGTCGCCGAGCAGCTCGCGGCCGGCTACGTATCGTCGCTGTTCAGCAACGCGCTGGCACTGGCGCTGCTGCTGGTGACGTTGCTGTGGCGGCCGCAGGGGCTGTTCATGCCACGGCGGGCGCGCCCGCTGGTGATCACCGGCATCCTGTTCATCGGCGTGCTCGGCCTCGACGTGCTCATGGGTTACGCCGGCCAGGTGAGTCTCGGCCAGGCGGCGTTCCTCGCCATCGGCGGCTACACCGCCGCCATCCTGGCCACGACCTACGGCCTGTCGCCGCTGCTCGGCACCCTCGCCGGCATGGTCGTGTCGCTGGCCTGCGCGATCGGCCTCGCCCTGGTGACGATGCGGTTGCGCGGCGCCTATCTGGCACTGGCGACGCTGAGTTTCGGCCTCCTGGTCGATTCGATCACGGTCGGGCTGGACATCACCGGTGGGCCGTCGGGCTTGGTCGGGATCCCGTCGTTCTCCGTCGGCGCGATCAGCTTCGACACCCAGACCTCGATGTATTACCTGGTGCTCGGCATCATCATCGTACTGATCGCCGGCCTGCTCGGCGGCATGCGCTCGAGCTTCGGCCGGGCACTGCAGGCGATCCGCACCGACCAGACCGCAGCAGCGGCCCTCGGCATCGACGTGCCGAGGCACAAGATGGCGGCGTTCGCGATCAGTGCCGTGCTCGGCTCGCTGTCCGGCAGCCTCTACGCATTCGACTTCCATTTCCTGTCGCCGGAGATGGTCAGCACGCCGCGGTCGTTCGAGATGATCGCGATGCAGGTCGTGGGCGGCGAAGGCATGCTGGTCGGCGGTCTCCTCGGCTCGGCGCTGATCACCTTGCTGCCGACCATCTTCCAGCCGCTGGCCGCCTATAAGACTTTGGCCGAAGGCGCCATCCTCGTGCTCGCCTTCCAATACATGCCGGACGGCATTGTGGGCACCTTGATGCGCTGGCTCATCGCGGAGCGCGGCGAAGCGGCCCCGAGTGCCCGCCTGGCCGCGAAGGGTCAGGCGCAATGAGCACCGCACCAGCGCTCGCCGGAACCGCCCTCAGCAAGACGTTCGGCGGCCTTAAGGCGGTCAACAACGTGACTTTCGCGGTGCCGGCCGGCAGCCTGACCGCGCTGATCGGCCCGAACGGCGCTGGCAAGACGACGCTGTTTAACCTGGTCACCAACCTGTTCCCGCCCGATACCGGCGAGGTGACCTATTTCGGTGTCCCGCTCGCCCACCGGTCGCCGAGCGACATCGCCGGCCTCGGCCTGCTGCGCACCTTCCAGACCGCCCGCGTCTTCCCGGGCATGACGGCGCTCGAGAATGTGCTGGTCGGCGCGCACCGCCAGGTGAAAGCCCAGGCCTGGAAGCAGATGCTGTGGCTCGGCGCCGCGCGACACGAAGAGCACCGGCTGATCGAGCAGGCCGACGCCCTCCTCGACCTGGTCGGGCTGGCGGCGTTCCGCGACACCGCAGCGACAAGCCTCCCGATGGGGGCGCAGAAGCTGATCGAGGTGTGCCGGGCGCTGATGGCGCGGCCGCGCCTGCTGCTGCTGGATGAGCCCGCCGCCGGCCTCAACGACGCCGAGACCGCCGAGCTGGCGGCGCTGCTGCGCGCCGTCCGCGACACCGGGATCACGATCATGGTGGTCGAGCACAATATGTCGCTGGTCATGAACGTCGCCGACGAGGTGATTGTGCTCGATCTCGGCAGCCTGATAGCCCGCGGCACGCCGGCCGAGGTCCAGCGCGACGGGCGGGTCATCGAGGCCTATCTCGGCCTCGAGCACGAGGCGCATTGAGATGCTGGAGATCCTCTGATGTTGGAGATTAGAGGCCTCAGCACCGGCTACAGCGACGCTGACGTGCTGCACGGCATCGACCTGCGGGTCGACGCCGGACAGATCGTGGCGCTGATCGGCGCCAACGGTGCCGGCAAGACCTCGCTGGCCAAGACCATTTCCGGACTGTTGCCGGCGCGGCAGGGGCAGATCCTGCTGCAGGGGCAGCGGATCGACGGGCTGTCGCCTCGCGAGCGGGTGCAACTCGGCATCTCGCACGTGCCCGAAGGCCGGCAGATGATCGCCGGCCTGACGGTGGCGGAAAATCTCCGCCTCGGCGCCTATGCGCAGCGCCGCACCCTGGGCGAGGCCGGCATCGTCCGGCGCATGCAGGACGTCTGCAAGCTGTTCCCGGTGCTCGCCGAGCGCCCGGACGAGATGGCCGGCAACCTGTCGGGCGGCCAGCAGCAAATGCTGGCGATTGCGCGCGCCCTCATGGTCGAGCCGCGGTTCCTGCTTCTCGACGAGCCGTCGCTCGGCCTCTCGCCGGCATTGGTCTCGGAGATCTTCAGGCTGATCTCGGGCCTGCGCTCGCGCGGCATCGCGATCCTGCTCTCGGAACAGAACGCGCGCATGAGCCTCGCCATCGCCGACCGCGCTTACGTCATCGAAATGGGCCGCGTCGTCATGCAGGGCTCCGGACAGGATCTGCTGCGCAACTCGGAGGTCGCCGAGCGCTACCTCGGCGTCGGCAAGGCGGTCGACAGCGACAAACGCAGCCGCGAAGCCCGCCACGATACGCTCGTGCGCGGGCTGACGAAGATTTTGAGCGCTTAAACTAAGCCGACCCACCCTCTTTCATCATGCCCGCGAAAGCGGGCATCCATCGCGCCGCTGAACCATGGATTCCCGCGTTCGCGGGAATGACGGACAAGAGAAACGCGCCGGCCCTACCCCCGTCCCACGAACGGCATCTTGGTCGCCATGACCGTGACGAAGAGGATGTTCGACTCGAGCGGCAGGTTGGCCATGTGCAGGATCGTCTTCGCCACATCGTTCACGTCCATGCGCGGCTCGACCATCATGGTGCCGTTGGGCTGCGGGACGCCCTTGGCCATCCGCTCGGTCATCTCGGTGGCGGCGTTGCCGATGTCGATCTGGCCAACCGCGATGTCGTATTTGCGGCCGTCGAGTGCCGCCGATTTCGTCAGCCCGGTGACGCCGTGCTTGGTCGCGGTATAGGGAGCTGAAAAAGGTCGCGGCGCGTGCGCCGAGATCGAGCCATTGTTGATGATCCGCCCCCCGCGCGGCTGCTGGTCCTTCATGATCTTGAAGGCTTCCTGGATGCACAGGAAGACGGCGCTCAGGTTGATGTCGACCACCGACTTCCACTGCTCATAGGTGAGGTCTTCGAGCGGAATGGCTGGGGCGCCCATGCCGGCATTGTTGAACAGCACGTCGAGCCGGCCGAATTCCTGCTTGGTCTTGGCAAACACGGACCGCACCGTGGCGGGATCGCCGAGATCGGCGGGAACCACCAGGGGGCGGCCTCCCTTGGCCTGCTCGGCGGTCTTGTCGAGCTCGGCCTTGCGCCGGCCGACGAGGGTGACGGAATAGCCGTCGGCGAGCAGCGCCAGTGCCGAGGCGCGGCCGATGCCGCTGCCCGCACCAGTGACCAGGGCAACTTTGTCCTTTGGCATGTCTTTCCCTCCCAAAGTGGAAGGGAAGACATTAAGCCAAGCCGGTCGGCCGCACCACGGCGCCGGTCAAATCCTGTCGCGAAAGCGCCCCCGTTCGGGCGGAACGATTGTTCCGCCCGAACGCGGGACTGTGGCGTTGGGCCCGGTAAGCTTACATCCGGGTCGCTTGGTCGATGCAGGCCTGCCGATCCGCCTGCGGCTTCGCCTGGCAGGCGTTCAGCTGGTCGGCGATGTTGTCTTTGTCGTGGCCCTGCGCCGACTGTTTCGCCCTGGCGTTGCTCTTGTCCGACGAGAACGCGGATTTCACCTTCTGGCCGGCCCGCCGCATGCTGTCACCGGCGCGCTGGGTCATCGAGCGATCGTCGTTCGACCGATCGCGCGACATCGACGTGCCGCTGTTATCGGTCGCAGTGCCGCCGCCGGCCTGCCCGATCTGGTCGCGGCGCTGCTGGTCGCTGTTCATCGCCGGATTCGCCTGATCACGTGGCGCCGGGTTCTGGGTCTGAATGCGCGCCGGCTGGTCGGCCGGAGCGTTGTTCGGTGGCGGCGCCGACATCTGCGCCATGGCGGCACTGGTCACCAATACGCCGGCCACCGCGGTCGACGCTAAGAAACGTCCGATCATCTCTGTCCTCCTAGGATCCTTTTTGCGCACCCCAACCGTACATGGGATGGTGCAGGCGGAAGTCCATACGGCGGAGCAGAGGTCACAGACCGCGGCGCGCGTGGCAAAAACCCGCCGCCGCCGATCACGGCTTTGTCGCAAGCGCCACCGAGGCGCCGGCTCGATCAAACTCGTCCGATCAGCGCCAATGATGATGGTGATGCTCGTTCCAATCGTCGCCGCCAAGCCGGAACCCGAGCGCCACAGACGGCTCGGGGCGGTAATACCCGGGCGCGTAGCCGTAGCTGTAATAGCCCGGCGAATAATACCCCGGTGGCAGTGGTGCAGGTGCTGGCTCGTAGACGCAGCCCGCAAGGAGGGCTGTGAGAATTACCGCAAGGCTTGCGTTGACTACCGTTCGCGCGCTCATGAACCTTCGCTCCGTGTCGCGTTCGTTACCGCACGGCACATCGGCCGCCTCTCGTATCAACGAGGCGCACGGCGAAACAATTCCGGGGCAATGCGAGGGCGGGCGGCCATCAGCCGGGGCCCGTGAAGCGGAACGCGCGCAAGCCCCGAAGGACTTGCGCGCGCCGACGGATGCAGCGACGTTGGCTGTCGGGGGCGCCGCTACTCCGCCGGCCGTGACACTAGTCCAAGGCGCTTGTTTGGTCCTGCGACCAAATAAGGGCAAACAAGGCGCGGCGCGCGAGCCTGGCCCAGGCGGGTTTCGCCGCATCGCGGCGGCTTGAGGGTAGACGCGGCCGGCTGGTATGGTGCGCCCGCCCGGAGGGGTGGCCGAGTGGTTTAAGGCGCACGCCTGGAAAGTGTGTATACGGGAAACCGTATCGCGGGTTCGAATCCCGCTCCCTCCGCCAGACTCAAACGGGCCCGTGCGGGCCCGTTTGAGTCTGGTGCCTGGGCCATGGTGTGGACTAACAGGGGAGTGCGGCGGAATCGCCATTCGCCCTAAGAATGGGTGGTCTTCCGGCGTGAGGGGGCACAAGGCAACAACTGCTCTTTGCAGCGCAGCAGGTGGGGCAGCGGCGGCGACCCGAAGCAGCGGATCGACGCGGCGTACCCCACTGCCGGAGTCGACTGTCAGATTCGCGACACCTCGACGGTCGATTTGGCGAACAGATCCTCGGCGCTGAGCTTCCGCTTGACGAGGCCTTGCTCGTACGAATAGCGGGTCATCGCCTCGATCTCCTTAGCATTCTCGGCAACGCCGTAGCGCCAGAAATCGTCGCCCATGAGCGCCATGGTCTCGAGCGCCTCGGCCTCCAGCCACGGCAGGGTCACCGGCAGCGCGTTGATCTCGCGCACCTCCTTCATGGCGTAGACCTTGGACTCGCAAAACGCCTTGTAGAGGCTCGCCGGCAGCCACGGATGCTTTTCGACGAGGTGCCGCTTGATGCCGATCAAGTGCATGATCGGGAACATGCCGGTCTTCTTGTAATAGGCCTTCTCGACGTTGCGATAATCCGGGAACAGCCGCCCGATGTTCGGCGCCTTGCGGACGAAGGACGAGGGTGCCCGGGCGGTAAAGAGCGCGTCGAGCTCACCGGCCTCGAGCATGCCGTTCAACGTCTTGTCCGACGGGACCGGCTTCAGGTCGAGGCCGGGGATCGGCGCCAGCGGTGTCCGCTCGGTGCGCCCCGGCTGCTCCTGGCCGCCCTGACGCCAGTGGATGTCGTTCGGTTTGACGCCGTATTCGTCCTGCATGATGCCGCGCTGCCAGACCACGGCCGTGATCTGATATTCCGGCAGGCCGATCGTCTTGCCCTTGAGGTCAGCCGGCGATTTGATGCCGCGGTCGGTGCGGATATAGACGCCAGAATGGCGGAACACCCGCGACACGAAAGCGGGAATGCCGAGATAGACCGGGTTGCCGCTATCAATGCTGCGAATATAGCTGCTGAACGACAGCTCGCAGACGTCGAACTCCTCGTGCTTGAACGCGCGGTGGAAAACCTCCTCCGGCTCCATCGGCAGATAGGTGACGGCGCAGCCTTCGACAGGGACGCGGCCGTCCTTAAGAGCGCGGGTGCGGTCATAATCGCCGCAAGCGATGGTGAGCGGAATCTGAACGACCATGGAAGTCCCCTTGATGGTGAGTCGGATGATTGAAAGAAAGATCAGTGCTTCTGTGCGCGCTGCCGTTCGATTTGCAGATGCGCGAGGAAGAACACCAGCGGGTGAATGCCGAGCTCGAGAATTTTCGCCTGATCGAGCTTGCCGAGCGCCGCTTGCTCAGCCGCATCGAGGCCGGCGGCCGCACAGTAGCCGGCCGGGTCCCTGAGGTAGCGGCCACGCTCGGCCTCGTCGTTGGCGAGCTTGTACATCGTCTCGGTGAGCTTCAGCCGCCCGGCATAGATCGCCGGATAATGCAGCGGATCGCGCCGGGGCTCCGCCGGCGTCGTCCACGCCAAGGTCGCGTAGGTGTGATGCCAGCTCGGCTCGAACGCGCTGACGTCCGCGGCCTTCCGTTCGCCCAGCATCCCAGCCGCGATCGCCCAGGAGCGCAGCTCGACATTGCCGGTGTCGTCGAGCCGCCGCTCGTCCAGGCCGAGCAGATGGCGCAGATCGCCGCCGCGCAAGATCTCGAACAGCTTGCGGTCGAACTCGACCTCGGGGTTCGAGTAGTTGGTGGTGCCGGGGAAATGCGACATGCCCCCGCTGGCGGCGATCACCGCCCTGACGCCGGTGGCCTTCAGGCCGCGCGCCACCGCCTCGCCGAAGGCAAAGCAGCGCCGCATCGACGGCTGCGGCGGCACGTAGGAATTGACGTAGAGCGGGATGATCGGACCGCTGACGCCGAGAAAGGTCAGCGGAATGCCGAATGCGTAGTCGATGCCGGCGGTATTGGTGAAGGCAGGATCGAAGCCCTCGCCCTGGACGTACTCCGTGAGCTGCATCGCGACGTCGCTGGCGATCTTGTACTTGAAATCGCGGCCGACGAACGAGCCCGCCGCCTCGGTGCCGAGGTGAAAGCAGAACGGCGGCGTGCAATGGAGCAGGAACTGGTTGGCATGGTCGTTGGCGACGACCAGCCACACGTCCGGCTTCAGCGCCGCCAGATTCTCGCCGACCTGGCCCATCACCTTGCGGACGCGCTCGACGGTCGCCTTGTCCTCCGTCTCCGGCAGCGAAAAAAATTGCGGCGCGTGCGGCACCAAGGCGCCGCCCAGAAGACCCGTCATTATCCTCTCCTTCTCGGCTGGCTTCGCGCGTTCAGACCGGCATGACCAGGGAATTGTCGATCAGCAGGCTATCGTATATGCAGTCGCGCTCACGAAGCCTGAGCCGCCCGCCATCGCGGGCGAAGCGGTCGACGTAACGGCCGGCCTGCTGAATCGTCGTCTTCTCATCAACCAGGGTCTGGAGCACGATATAGTTCGCCTCGGCCGCGACGACCTTCTCCGCATCGATGCCGAGGACGCGCACGTTGCTCACTAAGTGCCGCAGATAGCGCGGGGCATACATTGCGGTCTTGGCGATGGCCAGCGCCCGGTCGCGCAGCATCGCCCGGCCCTCGCAATAGACCAGGCCGACCGGCAGGTCGGCGTCGGCGTTTTCGCGGCCCGTGATGCGGTAGACGGCGTCGTCGGTGAAGAACGACGGCCAGTCGTCGATCCGGCCTTCGTCGAGGGCGGCGCAGTACTCGGTGTTGAACTCTTCGATCTCCAGGCGCAACGCTCGCACCTCCGCCGCATCGAGGGCGGACCCACCGGACGTTTTCGGCATCGCGATCAGAGCCCCATGACTTCGCGATAGTGACGATACAGCGAACGGATCGCCGCCTCGGTGATCAGGGTGGTCGAGGTGCCTTCTTCGACGCCCCCGAGCTCGATCACCGCTTCGGAGGCTTGCGACTTGCGCAGCCCGTCCTGGACGAACTTCATCGCCTCGTTGTCCTCGAGCCCCAGGAACCCGGCCGGACCCATCAGGTTGCCTTGGCGGAGCCGGTGACGCGTCATCTCCGCGCTGTCGCCTTCATAGCCGAACATGGTCCAGATCATGGTGAACTCGTTCGGGCCGTTGGGCACGATCTGCCGCGTGCCAAGCGTGTTCATCTCGCGCTGGACGATCAGGTTCGGCCAGATGGTCTGCATGGTCACCGACCACGGCGACTTGAACTCCTTCACGAAGTCCACGATGCGGCCGTCGGCGAGCTTCATATTTTCGTGGAACGCCCGCATCTCGCCCTTGGTCTCCGGGTCGACATTGACACCCTCGTCGGCCTTGGCGGAAGCCATGGTGCCGTGGCGGCCGGAGGCATCGACGATCATCGCCGACTTGTTGCCCGCCACCATGAGCCCGAACGTCACCAGATACGCATGCAGCAGAGTCGCGTGATAGGGGTCCTTCAGGTTCTCGTGATACATCTTCCAGTTGGCGGGCAGCGTGTTCCGGTAATAGCCGAGAAGCTTCAGCTTCCGCCCGTCGAACGTCGCGTCGAAGTCGGCGAGGATCTCGGGGCCGAGATAGGCGTCGAGCGGCTCCATGTCCTGCGCGACCGACGCGAACACCACCCCGCCCCGGGTCGTGACGGCCAGCTTGCGCAGGCCGTGCTCCTCGGTGCGAAAGGTCTTCGGCATGCCGCCCTGCTTCTGCACGCCGCGCCGGAATGGCACCCCGATCAGGTTGCCCGACAGGTCGTAAGTCCACTGGTGATACGGGCAGACGAATTCCTTGGCCGTGCCGCGATACGGGCGGCAAAACTCTGCGCCGCGATGGGCGCAGCGGTTCTCGAAAACATGGACCGAGCCGTCCTTCTCGCGCGCGACCACCACCGGAGTCGGTCCGACGAAGGAACGCTTGAAGTCGCCCGGATTGGGGATTTCGCATTCGAGCGCCACGTAATTCCACGTGCGCCCGTGGAAGATACGCTCGATCTCCTGGTCGTAGATCTCCTGGCTGGTGTAGACCCAGTCCGGGATGCGGTTCAGACCTTCGGCGGGCCAGACAAAGCCGCGCGCTTCCCAGGACGGGTCCGGTTCAACGGCGTTGCGACCCCAATCGGACATCTGACACTCCACACGCGATGCTGCCGAGCAACGGCAAGGTAATTGACTGGTTGTTCAGTATACGTCGGCCAGCGCCGTTGGCCAACGGCGGAGCGGGCTTGACAGCCGGCACCACCCCCGACACCTTGCAGGCGCGATAACGTCAGAGCGAACCTGAGCGAGGGGATATGGCCAATCTGCGTCTGAATTTCGCCTGTGGACCGTATGACCGGACACAGGCGCTGCGCGACGGCACCATCCGCGCCGAAGGCATCGACCTGACCTACCTGGCCTTGCAGCCCGCCGAGATCTTCTGGCGCATGCTGCAATACAAGGAATTCGACGTCTCCGAGATGTCGCTGTCGAACTACACCATGCTGGTGGCCGGCGGAAACTCGCCGTTCGTGGCCATCCCGGTCTTCCCGTCGCGGGTGTTCCGCCACGGCTATTTTTTCATCAACACCGAAAAAGGAATCAAGAGCCCCAAGGACCTCGTCGGCAAGCGCGGCGGAGTCCCGGAATACAGCATGACCGCCGCCGTCTACATGCGTGGCCTGCTCGAGCACGAATACGGCGTGAAGCCGACCCAGATCGAATGGGTGCAGGGCCGCGCCGACCGGCTGAAGCACGGCCTGCCGCCGGGGGTGCGCCTGTCCCAGGCGCCGGCCGGCACCGAGCTCGGCGATCTCCTGGAGCGCGGCGAGCTCGACTTCCTGATGACGGCCAACAACCCGCTGTCCTTCCGGCGGGGCGCGCCCAATGTGAAGCGGCTGTTCCCCAATTATCGCGAGCTCGAGCAGGACTATTACCGCCGGACCAAGATCTACCCGATCATGCACACGGTGGTGATCCGGCGCGAGATCTACGAGCGCGACCCGTGGGTGGCGCAGAGCCTCTATGCCGCCCTGTGCAAGGCGAAGGAGTACGCGTATCGCATGCTGGTGGAGACCGGCTCGCCCAAGGCGTCGTTCGCCTGGCTGCAGCCGATGATCGAGGAGGAGCAGGCGATCATCGGCAAGGACTGGTACCCCTACGGCATCGAGCAGAACCGGCCGTCGATCGACGCCCTGCTGCAGTACAACCACGAGCAGGGTTTGTCCGAGCGCCGCCTCAAGCTGGAGGAGCTGTTCGTGCCCAGCACGATGCGCGACATCCCCTTGAGCGAGGGGCAGCTGCTTTAGAGCGACGCTCGTCTTTCTTTCTCGTCATGCCCGCGAAAGCGGGCATCCAGAGTAACCCAAAGACTGAGGGCGCAGAGTCATTCTCGTCATCGCGAGGACCGCGACCTGGATGCCCGCTTTCGCGGGCATGACGACTCAGGTTTGGGATGCCCTCACGCCTTCACCAGCGGCCGATAATCGAGCTGGCGGTGGAACCAGTACTGATAGCCGGTGATGCCCTTGCGCATGGCCACGTTGTGGAGCGGCTGGTAGAGCGGCACCGTCGGCACGTCATCCCAGGCCAGCCTGATGAAGCTCTCGACGTCGTCCTTGTATTTTTTTGGGTCGTCTTCAAACCGCGCCGCGTCGATCAGCTTGTCCATCGCCGGATTGACGTAGGACGACGAGTTGAACAGCGCGTTCTGGCCGTGATAGGCCCAGTGGAAGAAATAGTCCGGGTAGTTGAGCCAGGCGCCGAACACATTGGTGATGAACGGCAGCTTCTTGCTCTGGAACGCGGCCCGCCAGTTCGAGCCCGCGACCTTGTCGAGCGTCACCTTGATGCCGATCTGCCCCAGGCTTTCCTGGATCAGGATGCACAGCGGCTCGTTGGTCACCGCCACGCCCAGATCGAACGACAGCGTCGTCTCGAAGCCGTTCGCATAGCCGGCCTCGGCCAGCAGCTGCTTGGCCTTCGCAAGGTCGGTCTGATACGGGTGCGGCTGCGGCCACTCGGGAGCCGTCACCTCGGCCCGCCCGCCGAACAGCGGCCGCGCCCGCTTGTACAGCGCCACGTCCATGATCTTCTGGTAGGGGATCGCATAGGCGATCGCCTGCCGCACCTTGACGTTGTCGAAGGGTGGCATGGTCACCTGCATGCCGAGATACTGGACGGAATTGTCCATCGGCGTGCCGACGACGCTGAGCTGCGGGTTGCCGGACATCTCGGCCACGTCCTTCGGCGGCAGGTCCACCGACACGTCCACGTCGCCGCGCTCGATCAGCGCGCGGCGCGGGGCCGCGGACGGCACGATCCGCCAGATCACGCGCTCGATCTTCGGCACCGGCCCGCACTTCCACTGGTCGTTGCGGACGAACACGACCTCCTGGTCGCCGAGCCGGCTCATGATCTTGTAGGCGCCGCCGCCCGCCTGGTTGCCCTTCAGCCAGTCGATCGCCCACGGATCGGCGGCGGTGGCGTGCTTCTTCGCCAGCTCCGAATTCATGATCGGCGCGACGGGCACGCCGAGGGTCGGCATGGTCAGCTTGTCCTTGTGCAGGAAGTCGACCCGGAACGTATGGTCGTCGACCACCACGAACTGGGCGGGTTCGCTCAGCGAGCCGATGCCCATCTGCGATTTCGGAAAGCCGGGAATCGACACCGCGCGGTCGAGAGACCATTTGACGTCCTTGGCCGTGACCGGCGTTCCGTCGTGGAACGTCGCGTTCCGGCGCAGCTTGAACGTCGCCGACATGTCCCGCAGGTCCCAGTCCTCGGCGAGCTCGGGAGCGAACTTCGTGCTGTCCCAGCGCAGGTTGCCCTGGCCGTCCGGCTTCATTGCCCAGCGGATAAGGCGGTCGTAGCCGTTCCACGACACCTCGTAGCCGCCACGGTTCGAGCCCGGCGCGTGCACGTCGAAGCTGTTCGGCCCGCCTTCGGAGACGGTCAGCAGCACGTCCTTGCGGCTCTGCGCCACCGCCGGCGCGCCGGCGATGGCGGTGCCCGCCGCCAGCGCGGTCGTCGCTTTGAGAAAATCACGGCGCTTCACTATTACCCCCACGCTAAAAGCGGCTGCGGCTGTGTGATCAGTCCTGCACGAGGCGTGCCATTGCCGGTCGGTTCAGCGCGGGGCCGCGCCGAGCGCCGGACCCGCCTTGGCCCGCCGCATCGCCGCACCCTGGTGCAGGCGGCCGCCATAGGGGCGGGTGACGCCGATCGGCCGGCGGTCTGGCGGCAGAACGTCGGACAGCAATCCGCAATCCGGAATGATGACCTCGCCATCCTTGATCACCAGGCCGGGGACGAGCCGCTGCTTCACCGCGATCTGGTCGCCTTCCGAATCGCGATACGTCCAGTCGCCGTCGACCGTTTCGAGCACGGTGATGTCGGCTGGATTGCCGACCTTGAGCGAGCCGATCGTGTCGTCGCGCAGGAAGCGCGCCGGATTGACGGTGACCCGGGTGATGGCGTCGACCAGGGGCATGCCGAGTGCCACCATCTTGTTGACGCCGCCCATCAGGCTGTAATCGAGCTTCGAGAAGTCGTGAAAGCAGTTGAAGTCGCCGTGGACGTCGCTGCCCAGCGTGTCCGGATAGATGCCGGCCTCCATCATCATGCGGGCGATGCGGAACGACAGGTTGACGCCATGGCCGAGGTCGAACAGCACGCCTTTGGCGCGCGCCTCCCGCACCACCTCGGGCACGCGGTTCCGCTGACCGACGATGCCGTCGGGCATGCAGCTGTAGACATGCGCCAGCATGTCGCCGGGCTTCAAATGCGGCAGGACATGCGGGAGCACCTCCTCGGGCGCCGGCCGCGTGTCCTCGCGGACCGGGAACAGCTCGCCCGTGTGCACGTAGAGCGGAATGTCGGCGCGGCGTCCGGCGTCAGCCGCCTGGCGGAACACGTCGAGATCCCAATGCGAGAGCGAACCTGATTCGCCGTGGCACTTGATGCCGCAGACGAGGCCGGGATATTCCGCCGCCAGCGACACCAGCTCGTCCCCCCGCACCATGCCGGGATTGTGCAGGGCGGTGCCTTCCATGCCGCCCTTCAGGGCACCTGCGACATTGATCGAGACGAAGGCGCGCACGTCTGTCTTGGCGGGATCGGCGATGAATGCCTTGAACCCGCCGAACGCCGCCGAGGTCCAGCAGGTCGCGACAGGGCTGCGCCGCGAGGCCGGGACCGACCGCGGCGATGCGCCCGCCGCGGATGCCGATATCGACCCGCCCATCGAGCCCGCTTGCCGGATCGATCACCCGGCCGTTGGTCAGGACGCGATCGAAGGCAGGGCCGTTCGCCGCCGGGGTTGGAGTTCCGTCCATCGCCTGTTGCTCCCGATTTAAAGGCCGATCGTCATTTCACCGGGTTCGCCTCTTTCCACGGATCCTTGACGTTGGGCACCGTATCGAACTCGACATTGGCGAGATGGCCATTCACCATGTCGGTTCGCCGAATATAGATGTTCTGCACGATGTCGCGCGTGTCGGGATCGATCGAAATCGGCCCGCGCGGGCTGTCCGGATTCTTCCAGGCTTTCAGGAGCGCCATCGCCTGCTCGCCGTCGATCTTGCCCTTGCTCTGCTTGATCACGTCGAAGATCGCGGCCATGCCGTCCCAGCCGCCCACCGCCATGAAGTCTGGCACCGATTTCTCGCCATAGGCCTTGTGCCAGGCGTCGACGAAGGCCTTATTCTGCGGCCGGCTCGCCGCACTCGAGTAATTGCCGCTGGTGATCAAGCCGAGCGGCGCGTTGCCCATGTTCGGCAGCTCGTAATCGGGAACCAGGTCCATGGGGCCGACCAGCTTGATGCCGGCATCCTTGAGCCCGAGATCGGCATAGGCCTTCATCACCGCCGTTGCCTGCGCGCCCGACGGCACGAACACGTAGAGCGTATCCGGCTTCGCGTCCTTCACCCGCTGAATGAACGGCGCAAAGTCGGGGTTCTGCAGCGGAAAGCGGACCGAGCCGACGATCTCGCCGCCGTTATCCTTGAAGCCTTTGACGAAGGCCGCCTCGGCATCATGGCCGGGCACGAAATCGCTGACCGCCGTATAGGCCTTCTTGGAGCCGTTCTTGGCGGACCAGCTGCCGATGGGCAGCGCGGTATGCCACTGGGTGAAGGACACGCGCACGAAATACGGCGACGTGCGCGTCAGCGCGGCACCGGAGGCGTTCATCACGATGAACGGAGTCTTCGCCTCCGCGGCCAACGGCGAGATCGCCGCGGCGTTTGGTGTCCACACCACCCCGGTCAGGAACTGCACGCGGTCACGGGTGATGAGCTCGGTCGCCATGCGCTTGGCCACCTCGGGGTTGGGCCCGGTGTCGTCACGCTTGATGAGCTCGACCTTGACGCCCGCCGGCAGATCCTTCTCGTGCTCCTTGACGTATAGGCTGAGCCCCTTGTCGATCTGGTCGCCGAGCGAGGCTTGCGGGCCCGAGTAGGTGAGGACGACGCCAATCTTGACCGTCTGTGCCGCCGCCGGCATTGCGCCGGCCAAGGCTAGCCCGAGCGTCGCGACGATCGCCGACCCGGCCCGGGGGCTCATCATCGCCCGCTTTAACCAGTCGTACCCACTCCGCATTCAATCCTCCTCGTCTGCGCCATATGCCAAGCGTTGATCGATCCAGCATACGCCGCCCGAGGCGCCGACATCAATTGACCAGATTGTCAAATAACTCGGCCGGGCCGCAAAGCGGCTTGTGAGGGTGGCGGACGCGCTGTATCGTCGGCTTTCGCGGCGTCTCGGAGGAGGAGGAGGACAAGATGGCGTTAGTCCCGTTGTGTCAGCGCAACAATTTCGTGCACGTCTACGATTTCCGCGTGAAGCCGGGCCAGGGCGAGGAATTCATCCGGCTGTTCGACGAGTTCGATTATTCGGACACGAACCCGATGCACAAGACACCGGCACAGGCCAAGGACGGCGTTCTGTGCCGCGACGTCACCGACCCCGATCACTTCTACCTGCTCGGCGAATGGAAGGACATCAAGGTCCACGCCGACATCCTGAAGGTGCTGCGCAACCTGCACCCGAAATTCGTCGACCTCATCGACGGCGGGCCGGCGAAGTTCAAGCCGGTCTATGCCGAGGTGGTGTCGAGCACGCCGCAACACCTGCTCGACAAGGCGTCGGCGGCCGAGTAACAGGCGGGGCCCGCGACGGGCCAGAACATGCTGCGGACCGGCAAGGAACATCTAGAACGCCTGCGCGACGGCCGCATCGTCTATATCGGCAACGAGCGGGTCGACGACGTAACGACCCATCCGGCGCTGCGCAACGCGGCCCGGACCATCGCGGCCCTGTACGACATGAAGGCCGACCCGGCGAACGCCGACGCCATGTCGTTCGTCGAAGCCGGCGAGCGCTACAGCATGTATTTCCTGCAGGCGCGGACGGCCGCGGACCTCCGGCGGCGGACGCGCGCGCATCAGATGATCGCCGACCGGACCTACGGGCTGTTCGGGCGCTCGCCTGACCATTTCGCGAGCTCGGTGACCGGCCTCGCCATGGCCGCCTCGGTGCTCCCGAACACGCCCCGCCCCTACGCCGACAACCTTGTGAACTACTACCGCGATCTCCGGCGGCACGACCGGTTCGTGGCCTATGCCGTCCTGCCGCCACAGGCGGCGCGCGACCCCGGTTTCTACCACCGCCAAAACCTGCCGGTGCCGACGCTAGAGGTGGTGCGCGAAGACGACGATGGGGTGGTCATTTCCGGCATGAAGATGCTGGCGACCGGCGCCACGTTCGCCGACGAGGTGTGGATCGGCAACATCCAGCCGCTGGCGCCCGACCAGAAGAAGCAGGCGATCACCTGCGTCGTGCCGTGCAATGCCAAGGGCCTCACCCTGTGGTCGCGCCAGAGCTTCACCGCGCACAACGAGTTCGACAGCCCGCTGTCGTGGCGCTTCGACGAAGGCGACAGCATGGTGATGTGCGAGAACGTCAAGGTGCCGTGGGAGCGCGTGTTCCTGCTCGACGACGCGGTGCTGTCGCGCGAGATGTATATCCGCAGTCCCGCGCATTGCTACGCGAACCACCAGTCCAACGTGCGCTTCCGCTCGAAGCTGCGGCTGATCGTGGGACTGGCCAGCCGCGTCGCGCAGGCCAACGCAGCCGACCAGATCCCTGCCGTGCGCGACCTGCTGGGCCGCCTCGCGGCCCTCGAAGCGACTCTGTCGGGCCTGATCGACGGCCAGATCGAAGCGTTCGAAGAATGGCCGGAGGGCTTTGCCACCTATAACCGGCGCACCATGTACGCCGCGATCAACTGGTGCGTCGAGATGTACTCACAGCTGATCGATATCCTGCGCGAGCTCTCGGGCGGCGGGGTATTCCAGATGCCGGCCAGTGTCACGGTCATGCACGACCCGCATCTGCGCCGGCTCTTCGAGCAGTACTGGCAGACGCCGCAGATGCCGGCCCTCGACCGGGTCAAGCTGTTCAAGCTGGTGTGGGACCTGGTGGGCTCCGAGTTCGCCGGCCGGCATCTGCAATACGAGAAGTTCTATGTCGGGGCGACCTTCACCGTGCGGGCGCACAACGATCGCGAGGCGCCGTGGGACGGGTTCCACAAGATCGTGGACGATCTGCTGGCCAGCTACGACGTGCCGGAACCGTCGTCGGGTCGCGGCTAGCCGGGCGGGGGGCCCAACTCGGCGCAATACTGCAATTGTTTGGACAAGCCTTTGAGCCACATTGCGAATCGGCCGCGGAAGAATTGCATCCGCGAAAAAACGTCCGTGCAATTCTGCAATTGTTTGCGGCCACACTCGCCGGCCGCTGCTATGACCCCGAAAAACGCGTCAACAGATCAACGGTTCCTGGAAGTGCTTGAAGCATCGGCGTAAAACGGCGATCGAACCGTTGACGTCAGCATTGACCGTTGACCGCGACAGCCGGTTCCATCGCCCGAAAGGGCTTTATTCGGATCAGATCCGCACCATCGCCTTGCTCTCGTTGGTGCGGTGCGACACGTGCCACGGGCAGATGAAGCGCTCGACGATGTCGACTGCGAAGAAGAGCACGGTCCCCATCACGCCGAGGAGGATGATCGCCGCGAACACCCGGGTGGTCTGGAACAGCCCCTGGGCGGAGAGGATCACGAAGCCCAGGCCCTGCTGAGAGGCGACGAATTCGCCGGCGATGGCGCCGACCAGCGCCAGCGAGATCGCCACCTTCATGCCGGCGAACATGTGCGGCAGGGCGGTCGGGATGCGGATCTTCAGCAGGGACTGCAGCGGCGAGCCGCGCATCGTCCGCAGCAGGTCGAGCGCGTCGGGATCGGCGGAGCGGAGGCCCAGCACGGTATCGATGACGATCGAGAACAGCGCGATCAGGAACGACACCGCGACCTTGGAATTCGCGCCGGTGCCGAGCCAGATGATGAACAGCGGCGCCAGCGCGATCTTCGGCACGCTGTTCAGCGACACCAGCAGCGTGTAGAGCGTGTTCTCGAGAAATTTCGAATAGGTGATGCCGATGGCGGCGACGGTCCCGACCAGCAGGGCCAGGCCGAACCCCATCATCGTGGTCGAGAGCGTGAACAGGCACTGATACACGTACCAAAGCGGCGCCGACCAGATTTCCTTCAGCACCGCCGACGGCGGCGGCAGGAAATAGACCGGCAGGTGCAAGGCGTCGCAAAACAGCTCCCACGCGACGAAGAAGCCGATCGTCACCTCGGCGATCATCAGGGTGCGGTTGGACCACAGCGCCGACATCATGCCACCCGCAGCTTGTCGTCGCGCTCGCCGCGCATCACACCCATCTTCTGGAACAGATGGCGGGCGCGCCGGGCGAGCTGGCCGAACTCCGGCGTCTCCCGGATCGACAGGTCACGCGGGCGCGGCAGCGGCACGTCGATGATCTCGACGATGCGGCCGGGCGACGGCGACATCACGACGACCCGGTCGGCTAGAAAGATGGCCTCGGTGATCGAGTGGGTGACGAAAAACACGGTCTTTTCATCGGCCATCCAGACCCGCTGCAGCTCGACGTTCAGATCGTCGCGGGTCATCGCGTCCAGGGCGCCGAACGGCTCGTCCATCAGCAGGAGCTTGGGATTCATCAGGAGCGCCCGGCAGATCGAAACCCGCTGACGCATGCCGCCGGACAGCTCCCAGGGGTGACGCGTCTCGAAGCCCTTGAGCCCGAGGAGCTCGAGAAGCTTCAGGGCCCGCGGCTGCCATTCCCGGACATTGAGACGCTGGACTTCAACCTGCAGCAGGACGTTTTGCAGCACGGTGCGCCAGTCCAGCAAGACATCGCGCTGGAAGACGACGCCCAGGCCGTCGGGGGGGCCGGTGACCGGCTTGCCGCCGATGCGGATCTCGCCCGAGGTCGGATGGTCGAGCCCGGCGAGACAGCGCAGCAACGTGCTCTTGCCGCAGCCGCTGGGCCCCAGCACGCTGACGAACTCCGCCAGGCCGATGTTGAGGTTGATGTCCTCCAGCGCGGTCACATCGCCGCGTTTGGAGCGATAGACCTTGCCGGCGTTCAGGATCTCGACATGGGGAGCATCCGCGGGAGACCGCGTCGGCGGAGACATCTGAGTCAAATCACCGTATCCGTATTCACTGCCCGTCCCCGCGCCGCCGACGGAGTGCCGCCTACTCGGCCGCCGCGTGCGACCGGGTCTGGACCTGCAGGTTCACGAGGTCCAGGGGCGACGCCGTCTGGTCCAGCATGCCCCAGCTCTTCAGCCAATCGTAGGTCCGCTGCATCTCGTCCAGCGGAATCGGCGCCGGGTCGCAGACGACGAGCCGGCTTTCCCGCAGGTCCTCGACCTTGAGCGCCGCGATCTCGGGATCCTTCGCCTTGTGATAGTCGATGAAATAATGCATGTACGCGCTCTTATTCGCGTTGATGCGCCGCACCGCCTCGCGCACCGCGCGGTTGAACGCGGCGTAGGTCTCGGCGTCCACCCGGTCCGAGGCGACCTCGGTGCCGTGGAAGAACGCCGAGCACACGATGCGACAGCCCTTCTTCTCGGCGAGCGTCAGATGCGGCTCGGTCAGGGTCGTCGCCTCGACCTCGCCTTTCATCAGCGAGTCGAGACGATAGCGCGAGCCGTTGGGCGCGCTGCACAGCTTTATCATGTCGCGCGGCAGGAACCCTTCCAGCATGTGCAGCGCGATGTAGTGGGTGCCGAAGTAGAACGGTACGCCGATCACGCGGTTCGCGAGCTGTTGCGGGGTGTAGACCGGCGAGTCCGGCCCCACCACCAGCGCCGAGTAGGTCACGATGGCGCGGCGGCCGATCTGGCGGCTGCTCTGCGCAGTGTCCTGGACGCGGCAGTAGTTGCCCCATTCGCAGGCGTTGTACATGTCGGCCTTGCCCTGTTCGAGCAGCTTGCCGTGGCTCATGAACGGGTTCACGCCCTTGGGGCTCGTGATGCTGACGTCGGTTTTCCTGACGGCGTCCTTCTCGCGGTCCGCCCAGGAAATGATCAGGCCTTCCTTCTCGAACAGACCCTCGTCAAACGCCACCAACTCGGGCAGGCCCTGGAACGGCGCCGTCGACTCGAGCGTCAGCTTTTTCATCGCTCATCTCCTGGCTGTCAGTGCAGAGCAACTGACCGGTTGGCCAATAGTATCGAAGGAACCTGGGTCGTTTGCAAGCCGCCGGCCGTTGCAAGTGTTGCAAGTCACGGGCCAGCGGCGGCCAGCGGCAGCGCCGGGTGCTGTCCGAATTTGGGGGCGATCTTAGGAGAGTGTCCTAAGACGGGAGAGCGGGTGTCCTATTTACCCGCCCCCTCAACCTCAATCTTCAATTCAACCGGCTCGCCCTCTGCGTCATAGATTTCTGACACGTTCATCGCGAACGTCTTAAACCAGCGAACGCGCTTGGCAGCCACCCACCCGTCTGCCGTTGGCGGAATCTTCTTTAATAGTTCGATTAGCAGCGGATCGAGATTGAGTCCGATATTGCCGCCGCCACCGCCGTTGCCCCCGCCATCGCGAGGCTTCTCCACCACGTCTTTTGGCGTTGTCTCACCGGTCAGGCCGCCGGGCATAACTAAGCGATCGCGCCCGAACTCGAAGAAGCCTGCGGTGTCCGCTGACCGCTCAAAGACTTGACGGGCACGCGCGGTCTGTTTTGCGGCCACACCCCGAGAAACCATTTCCCGCTCTAGAGCTGACGCGGGCGGTAGCACTTTGCCTCGGTAATTGTCGTACAAGACTTTATATAATTCGATTGATAGGAACGCCGTGACCTTTGCCTGCTTTGCCTGCGTCGAGTCCATTACCATTTGACCAAGATCGGTTAGCTTCACACCGCCAGCGGGTCGGTCACTTTCAATCAGGCCGAACATCCGGGCGGTCGTAAGCCGCAGCCGGAAGCCGCTGCTTGTCGGACTTTGTCCCATCTTTGCCGCGAGTTGGTCGGGCTGACAGGTTCCGCCGCCCGAGACGCCAAAGATGTTGGTCGCGACCTCTAAGGCGTCTCCCAGATCAAGATATGGAAATTGGATAGAGGATTGCCCGCGCTCCTGCTTATCCGTCTTTGCGTCCGTCATATCGGGCGCTGTGCTGTCGTCACTCATGTGGCTCTCTCCTTCCATTTCGACGGCGGTCGCCAGCCAGAACAAAGGGCGACCACCGACTAAGTGGAAAAATGTTTACCACCGAGAGGGAAACAATGCAATCACTATTGACAGTCGCGCCACAAATTAGATAAACATAATGGCATGGGGGCGCAAACATGACCAGAAGAGTAGCCAGCCCTGCCGTTTCTACCGACCGGCGGCAGGGCGATGACAAACAGGAAGGGCCGTTTCTAAGTCCCTGAAAGTCCTAAGAAACGGCCCTTAATCGGCTCTCTGGTGCCCTGTAGTCTAATGGTAGGACGCTCGCTTTACACGCGGGGAGGTCCGGGTCCGAATCCCGGCAGGGCAGCCGGAATAAGGTGGGATCAGCGTTGCGCTAACAGCGCCGATCCTGGATCACAAACCCAGGATTGGCCCCTGAGCAAATGACCGCTTTAGTAAATATAAGCGATTCAGGCCCGGATTTCCACCAGGCCGCTCAGGGCCAACCCGCAATCATGGATTGGCCCCATGAATATCCCTTCCCCGTGACCGTCAGGTCGAAATCATCGCAGCCTTAACCGAGGGCTGCCGCTCGATTGAGCGGCTCACTGAAATTCACCGCGATACGATCATGCGGCTTGGCGTCCGCGTCGGCCAGGGATGCGCGGTCCTCCATGACACGCTGATGCGCAACGTCCGCACTTCCCCGGATTGAGATGGACGAGGCCTGGTCCTATGTCGGCAAAAAACAGCGCAAGTTAAAGCCCGATGACGGCGCCGACCTTGGCGACCAGTACGTGTTTCTCGCGCTGGCGGGCGCTGCAAAGGCGATCCTCTCCTACCGTGTCGGCAAGCGGACCAGCGAAACGGCCCACGCATTCCTGGCCGACCTCCGCGCCCGTGTCCTAGGTGCGCCCGATATCCTGTCCGATGCCTTCGGGGCGTACCCGGCAGCGGTCTACGCGGCGTTTAGCTTCCATTGCCAGTACGGCACGATTGAGAAGCACTACAAAATGGAGCCCGCCAAAGAGGCCGCGCGCCGGTACTCGCCCGGCTTTGTAGTAGGCGTAACCAAGACCAACGTAGTCGGCGCGCCCGCGCATATCTCAACCAGCTATATCGGAGCGCCAGAATTTGACGCTGCGGATGCAGCAACGCCGCTTTACTCGTTTGACGAACGCTTTTTCAAAGAAGCTTGAAAACCACTGCGCCGCCGTCGCGTTGTATGTCGCTCATTATAATTTCTGCCGGGTCCATGAAGCCCTGCGCATGACACCCGCAATGCAACTCGGGATCACCGATCACATTTGGACGGTTGGCGAACTGGTGGACGCGGCCCTTGATGGGATGCTGTCGGAGTTAGCACCGGAGCCGCCCAAGGGGTTCGCGCCGTTCCGGGTAATTCGGGGAGGCAGAGAGTAATAAATTGCAAAAGCTTATAGGGATGACTCCTAGAGGTTGCCAAGTTGCGGTAGAGTCCGAGTCGGGGGGCGACTCGTAAACCTGAGTTCCAACCTGGAAAGGAACATGACGATGCCTAAGACTGGTACGAAGAACGAGACTTCCGGGATTTACCGTTCCGACTGCTGTGGCGTCGAACGAGCGATTCCGGAATACCATACATTTCCACCCTGCGGCGGCGGTCATGGTGGCTGCAAAGGCGCGGGCGCGAACTGGACGCTCGTGAGAAAGACGCAGACGAAATAAAGCGCTGAATCGCGTCGGCGCTATAACCAAAAACTAATCCCTGTTCCCATAGCGAGCGGCCTTTATCATTAGCCGCTCGCTCTATTCCCCAAACGTGAAGAAGTGCCCGAATTGCCCACGGGAACCGATAGAACCCGTAGCAACAATATCCTCGCATCTTGTCGGGGACGATGAAGGCTTTTACGTTCTCGCCGCTTCGCGCAATGCAGCGGTTTAAATCGGACGCGAGAGAATCAAAATCGCAGCCCTCGATTGGGCAGCCGCCAACTTCCACAATTGGTTTTTGAGATCGCGCGACCCATTCAATTGCGATCTGGGCGCGACCGCATTCGTATTCGCTTAGAACCCGAAATCTATCGAGCCGCCGCGCTTTCATTTTATTACGCTGCGCGAGCTAATCACGGAACGCCTGTGATTTAACGGTGACCGCAAAATCGGCGATTTGGAGCGATTTCGGCGCGTAACTCGGGCCGTGTCCTAATCTCATTTCTCGATTGTCCCAATTAGCTGAAATCAGGACGGTGCCCAGCGCCGGGTAGTGTCCTAATTTGACTTGGGCCAGTCGATCCAGCCGTTGGCATTTAACGTGACTGGCATGCCACGCGATTTCAGATGCTCGACCAAGTGCGGATAGGTGGTCGGCACGATGCCGTCCCAATTCCCCTTAAGGCAGGTCTCGCACACCATAACGTCCCATGGCTTAATCGGCTTTCCGGCATATCTGTGTGGGCCAAACTGAAACTGCCGCCTGCACAGGAAGCAGTCATACATTGCCTTATGATCCGTCATGCCTTGCCTGCCTTGTATTGTTGCACGATGGCGGCCCGTACAGATGCCACTGGCGAGTCAATCGGCGGGATGTCGAGCGGCAAAGAACCGGCGCTTATCGCTACCCTCGACCGGGGATGACCACGCATACGCCCGTTTCGCCTTGAGATAACCGATCAGCTTAAAGTTTTAAACGGTGCCTTCCCCAAACAGGCTGACCAGAAAACGATTTCCGCAGGGGACAGACTGGGCAAAGTTCGCCTTACATCCGTCCATGCCCTCGAAGGCTTTCTTTAGCTGGTCGGCGTCTATTTCGGCGCCGGCCACACTTTTACCGCAAGCTCTGCAAGGGTCTCCTGGTGCTGATCGATCTCTGTCGGCCCCCACTTCCCATATTTGCCCACTGCCTGAGTCAGCAACAATGGGCTTTCGACGAAAACTTTCTTCTTCTCTGAGAATTTCTTGTTTCCGATTTTTACGTTCACGTCCGGATTGAGAAGGACCAGGTTTCCAAGGCGCTTGCGGAACTGGAGTGCCGTTTGTTCCGGCATCGGCCAATCCGGCGCCTCACTCTGTGGCAAGACATGTTCGACGTTAAAATTAATCGTATCGTCCAAAATGCCGCCGAGTTCCGGATTCTTCTCACCTTTTTTATGCAATTCGAGTGCGCGAAGATAATATCTCGCAAGATTTGTTTTCGACACGCGAGCCTTCGAGAACGCCTGCTTGAATTCAGCATCCGTCCGCAAAATTCCCGCGCTAACTTTGGTTTTCAAGTCTGCCGCATTTTTCACCGCGCCGTCCATCACGTCTTTGGATAGTTGCCCATAGGCGCGGTCAAGAGGTCCGCCGCCGCCAGAGCCAGCGACAAGAAACCGAACAGACCAATCCAAAAATATACGCGTGGCGATCTTCGCCTGGGCGGGCTCAAATTTTCGGAGAACAGCGAGCAACAATGGCTGGATCTGTTCAATCGATAAGATGCGCGAAATGATATAGATGTACGCGCGCGTTTGCTTATCAATGGATGGCCAGCCCATGTATTCGAGCGGCCCAAGCAATCCCGTGTAGTCCGCCGCGTAATCATCGAGGCCGGTAGCCATCGAGAGAGCCTGCGCGCGGCCGGTGATCTCGTTTTTTACAAGCGACGCAAGTTCCCGCTCCGGCGTATAGCCGTGAGTCAGTGTCCAATGGTGACGAACATAGGTCAGCAGCAAGTCTTCATCGCCAACCGTTTCAATGGTTGCGACCATCGACGACCATTTAGTTTGAATCTCTTTCAGCCGATCCTGAGCCTTTCCGAACAAAAAATTCTTCAGTATGTCTGTCTGCGAAGCTCGAAGTCCGCGGTCGTTGAGCGTTTCGAACATCGTGTAGGCGTTTATATGGTCTGGGACGCGAATCGAAATGACCATTGCTGAGTCGCGCAGAAACTTTATCCAGTTATAAAGCGCTTTGGCCTTGTCGGCCGGCTTTGAAAACTGCGCTATAACTTTCTCGACGTGCGCCCTCGCAAGTTGCGCGGCGCCAAACAGCCTCTCGTGCGACGACACCTTGGATTCAAATTTGGGTCGCGGCGCGTCCTTTGCGGAGATCAAGATGTGGTTCAAGAAGAAATCGTTATCCTCATAGTTCAACTGGAGCTTGGGCGTGTGCTCACCGCTCATCTCGTCATAGATCAGCAGATATTCGGATGTGTATTTCTCGGCGGCCTTCCGTTCATTCGGCCCCAATGTCTCCAAGTAATCCCGAATCGCGGCGACCAGAATCGAGGTTGTCGCAAGTCGCTGCTGGCCATCGGCCACCTCAAGACGGTCTTCTCCACCCTGCGTGAGAACCACAGTTCCTAAAAAATACGTCTGGCTATTGTTTGAGATCGCTACCGACAGATCGTCGTACAGCGTTTGGACATGTGAATCTTCCCATGCATACGAGCGCTGGTTGGGCGGCACCATCAACAAATGCTGATTGAGCGTTGCGGCGATACCCGCATCCGTGACGTTAATCCCGAGGCCCTTACCGGCCATGGACGTTACCCCTCCTCAACGGGCTGCAGGAACGGAATTTTCCGGCCGGCTTCTTCTAACTCCCGAATTGCGGATCGCCTTAACCGCTCACGAACCCAAGAGGAGAGGCCGATACCGGCCAAATTCGAGGCCTGCTGAAAAGCGCGCTTTTCAGCTTCGGTCACACGCAGCTTAATAACTTCGGTTTTCATGGCGAGATTGTAGCCCGTTTGTGGCCACAATCAAGCGATTATTCTTGACATGTGGCCCGGTTGTGGCCACAATCGCGATGTTTCCTAAACGAGGCGCATGACCGACATGCGCCGAGATGTCGGCAAGAAGCAGTGTTGGGTGACGCCGCAGGATGACCGCAATCGCGTTGGCGATTTTGGCGTGGAAAGCCGCCTGTGGACCCTGGAGGAATTGGTCGATCAAACGTCGAGGTAACGGACCTATGCAAGTTTTCCCCGAAGCCGTGATTATCAATATCTCTCCCTCTCAGAAAAAATTGCTGTGCGACCCGAAACATGTCGAATGCATCAAGGGAGTCGAAATTAATGATGGAAGGCGTCCGCGGATTCCGATCAGTGAAATTCCGGCCTTCATAAGTTGCCTTGAACAACTAAAGGCGACGCTGGCTAGTGACCCGGACTATGCAAAACGGCAGCCTGGCAAGGTGATCGACCAGATTATCTTGAAGCTTGAGGGTGCGGCAGCCGCTCAGCGGCGCGCCTATCCAAAAGCTGGGGCACGCTCAAATTAGGGACTCCCCAGCGCCGCGCCGGCCAGCGGGGCCTCCCAGGCGTCGTATGCATACACCCAGTCAGAGTCGGTCTTGAACCGCATCCAGGTGTTCTGGCGATTGGTGAGTTGAATCCGCGACGTGCGCGGCTTGCGGCTAGCCTCGTAGCGGCGAAACGCCGGTGCGACGCCGTCCGGGTCGACACCCTCCAGACAGCGCACCAGCACCACCGCGTCCTCGATCGCCGTGGCGGCCCCCTGGGCCATGTAGGGCGGCATCGGGTGGCAGGCGTCGCCCAGCAGCACCATGTTGCCCTCGCCCCAGGACGGCAGCGGGTTGCGCTCGACCAGCGCCCATTTGCGCAATTCGGGGGCCGCCGCCAGGATCGCGCGGACCTGCGGGTGAAACCCCTGGAACGCCGCCTGCAACACCGCCGGGTCCCCCTTCGCCGACCACGATTCGATCGCGAAGTCCGGCTCCGGCACGGCGGCGATGAAGTAGACCTCATCGCGCCCGGGTGTGGTGTAGTAGTGCACCACGTGGCGGTCGGGTCCCCACCACTTCGCCCGCTCGTCGATGGCAAGGCCGCCCAGCCGCGAGGCCGGATAGGTGGTCCGGTACGCGACCCGGCCGGTGAACATCGGCGTTTCGGCGCCGAACAGCGCCTCGCGGACGACCGAGTGGATGCCGTCGGCACCGACCACGGCGTCGGCGTGAGTGCTGCTGCCGTCGGCAAACCTCAGGGTCAGACCTGGACGCGTCCGGTCGACCCCGGCCAGCTTGCGGCCGAATTCAATGCAGGCAGACGGCACCAGGCTGGCCAATGCCGCGTGCAAGACCGCACGGTGCAGCATCAGGTCGGGTGCGCCGTAGCGCTCCTCGATCTCCCGGCCCATGCGCAGGATATTAGTGACGTTGCCGGTGTCGCCTTCCCGGTTATAGGTCGTTTGCGGGGCGAAGCCGCTCGCGCGCAGCCGCTCTCCGAGGCCGAGCCGGCCGAGCGCCTTGGTGGCGTTCGCGGTCAGCTGGATTCCGGCCCCCACCGGGGCGAAGCCCTGCGCCTGCTCGAAGACCCGCACGTCGGCGCCGACCCGGCGCAAGGCCGCAGCGGCAGTCAGGCCGCCGATCCCCGCCCCCACAATCGCAATCGATAAAGGGCGCGGCATCGGGTGCGGCTATTTCCCGGCCGGCAGCGTGCGTTCGCCAGGCGGCGGCAGGAAGCGCTCGTCGAACACCTCGGCGACGTCCGGCGTTCGGGGCAGCGCCAAGCCGGTGCTCACGATCTCGACATTGTGTTTCAGCCGCACCGGATCGTAGCTGCCGATGCCGTTCCGCCGCGTGTTCGGCGTCACCACCGTGTGGTCGATGAACCAGCGCAGCCGGTCGGCCTCGAGGTCGACATTGAGCGTGCCGTCCATCTTGAAGATGGACTGGATGGCGGGACGGGTGTCCACCACCGCCTCGCGCCAGGCACGCGCCGCGGCGCGGACGAACCCGCGGACCGCCTCGGGATTCTGCTCGATCAATGCGCGGCGGACGATAATGCCCTGCCCGTAGAGGTCGAGCCCGTTCTCGGCGTAGTTCAGGAACGACAGGTTCTCCGGCGGCACGCCCAGCCCTTTGAGGTTGAACAGAACGGTATAGTTGTTGCCGATCACGGCATCGACGCCGCCGCGCAGCAACATGGTGTCGCGCAGCCGGACATCGATGATCTTGCGTTCCACCTGGGTGTCCGACAGGCCGTTGGCCTTCATGAACGCCGGGAACAGCCGCGATCCGCCCTCGGTCTCCGCCATCGCGAGGGTGCGGCCGACGAGGTCGGCGGGCTTCCGGATGTTGGCGGTTTTCAACGACACGACGGACAACGGCGACTCGTCGATGACGATGAACACCGCCTTGGGCCCCTCGGGATGCAAGGCGACGAACTGGATGAGCGTCGGAAAATCGGCGACGCCAAAATCGTAGACCCCGCTCGCCACCCGCGCGACTGAGTCTTGCGATCCCTTGGCGGCGTCGAACGCCACCTCGAGCCCGTATTGCGCGAAATAGCCCTGCGCCGCCGCATGGTCATACGGCGCGTTGGCGCCGTAGCGGACGAAATCGAGCGAGCCGCGCAGCTGCACCTTGTTCGCCGGCTGCGCCTGGGCAGAAGACGCGACACACGCGGCGAAGGCCGCAACAGCAGCGACGATGAGCAGGCGCTGGATCATTTCGTCTCCGGCAGACGCCGCTCGGCGAGCGGCGGGATGAAGCGGTTGTCGAAAATATCCTCGAGCTTCGGTTTCACCTGCACGTTCAGCCCGTCGCTCACCATATCGATGTTCATCTGCATGCGTTTCGGATCGTAGGCGCCAAGGCCGTTCCGGCGGGTATTGGGCGTCACGACCTCGTGCTCGATCAGCCATTTGAGGCGCGCGATTTCGAGGTCGACGCGGGTCGTCGGCTCCAACGCCGCGACGGTCTTGATCGCCGGCTCCGGATCGGCGATCGCGTCGAGCCACGCACGGGCGATGCCGCGCACCAGGTCCTTGACCAGCCCGGGGTCGCGGTCGAGAAGATCGCGGGCCACGATCACTGACTGGCCGTAGAGGTCGAGCCCGTGATCGGCGTAATACATCAGCGAGAGGTTCTCGGCCGGCAGATCGAGCGCTTTCAGGTTGAACACGGCGGTGTAGTCGTAGCCGATGATCCCGTCGGCGGTGCCGCGCGCCAGCATCGGATCGCGCAGGCGGATGTCGACGATGTTGCGCCGGACCTGCGATTCCGCCAGGCCGTTCAGCTTCATGAACGCCGGAAACATCTTTGAGGCGCCGTCGGTTTGCGCCGACGCCAGGACGTGGCCGACGAGATCGGCCGGCCGCTGGAAGCCCGACTTCTTCAGCGAGATGATCACCTGCGGCGAGCGGTCCATGACGACGAAGACGACCTTCGGCGCCTTCTCCGGATGGTTGCCGGCGAAATCGATCAGCGTGCTGACGTCGGCGACCCCGACGCTGGCAACCCCGCTGGCGACCCGGACGACCGCGTCCTGCGACCCCTTGGAGGGGTCCCAGACCACATGAAAGCCGTGTTGCGCGAAATAGCCCCTAGCTTCGGCATCATCGAATGGCGCATTGCCGCCGTATCGGATGATGTCGAGCGTCGCGCGGATGGTGGTCTGGCCGGCGGTCTGCGCGGCGGCCGTCCCTGAGATCAGGGCGGCGGCGACCAAGCCGCTCACAATCCTTAGCCCCCACATCGCGATGCTCCCCGTTTGTGGACAGCTCGTTCGTCTAGTGGTGCGACTCTGACAGATGATACCCAGTGCAGAACATCCTCAGTCGTCACCCCGGCCAAGCGGCGCAGCCGCGCGAGCCGGGGTCCATGCTGCAAGAATTCCGTTCCCTCCCCCCTTGCGGGGGAGGGCTAGGGTGGGGGGTACATGCCGCATATGAGGTTCTCGCCTTACGCTCTCCGGTTGCCGGCCGCCGCGGGCGCGGCCGGCCGCTTGGCCGCGGTGCGGATCGCCGCCAAGACGCGCCGGGGCGTCATCGGCGTCTCGTTCAGCTCGGCGCCGATTGAGGCCAGCGCATCGCGCACCGCGTTGGCGATGGCCGCCGGCGGCGCGATCGCCCCGCCCTCGCCCATGCCTTTCATGCCGTACTCGGTATGCGGCGTCGGCGTGTGCAGATGAGCGATCTTGATCTCCGGCATCTCCGCCGCCCCGGGCATCAGGTAGTCGGCGAACGTCGCGGCCAGGGGCTGGCCCTGCGAATCGTACGGGATCTCCTCGTACAGCGCGGTGCCGATGCCCTGGATGACGCCGCCGCGGATCTGCCCGTCGACGATCATCGGGTTAACCACCGTGCCGCAATCCTCGGCGACGGCATAATCGAGAACTTCGACGAGCCCGGTCTGCGGGTCGACCGCCACGACCGCGCCGTGCGTCGCGTAGGAGAACACGCCGGTGTCGAGCGCCGGCTCGTAGGTGGCGGTCACTTCGAGCAGGGGATCGACGCCGTCCGGCAGCTGCTCCATGCGCAGATGCGCGATCCGCGCGATCTCCTCGAGACGAACGGTGCCGCTCGGGCCGGCGACAGCGCCGTCCTCCCAGCGCACGTCGGCCGGGTCGGCCTGCAGGAGATGCGCACCGATGCGCAGCATCTTCTCGCGCAACAGGCGGGTCGCCCGCGCGACGGCGCCGCCGGCCATCACCATGCTGCGCGACGCGATCGTCCCCATGCCGAACGGCGAGATGTCGGTGTCGCCGTGCCGGACCGAGACCCGCACCGGATCGATGCCCAGCTCCTGATGCGCGATTTGCGACAGCGTCGTCTCGAGGCCCTGCCCGTGCGACTGGATGCCGACCATGAGCACCAGCGAGCCGTCGCTCATCAGCCGCGCGTGGCAGCTCTCATAGCCGGGGATGAACGGCGCACCGCGGGTCACCCATTCGCCGCAGCCATGCGCGGTCTGCTCGGAATAGGCGCCGAAGCCGACGCCAATCAGGCGGCCGTCGGGCTCGCCCCGCTTCTGGCGCGCCCGGATCGTCGTCAGGTTCAGGGTCTCGGCGCACAGCTTCGCACCCTGTGGGTAGTCGCCGCCGTCGAAGATCATGCCCGCGACCGACGTGTAGGGCATCTGCTCCGGCCGGACCATGTTCTCGATGCGCACCTCGAGCGGATCGCGGCCCACGGCGCGCGCCACCTCGTCCAGGGTCCGCTCAATCGCAAAACAGGCGCCCGGCCGTCCCACCCCGCGATACGGGCCGATCGGCGACTTGTTGGTGGCGACGGTAAACGTCTTCACGCGGTGGTGGCGGATGGCATAGGGACCGGGGAGGTTGCGCGCCGCCATGCCGGTCTCGAGGAACGGGCCGTTCGGCCACAGCGCATAGGCGCCGGCGTCGACGATGAGCTCGGCATCGAGGCCGAGAATGCGGCCGCGGCGGTCGGCATAGGCGGTCATCCGGTACAGATGCTCGCGGCAATGAATGGCGGTCAGCAGGTGCTCGCTGCGGTCCTCGATCCAGCGCACCGGATGATCGACATGCAGCGCCAGTGCGGCGACCGTCACTTCCTCCTGCGACAGCCGCGCCTTGGTGCCGAACCCGCCGCCGACATCCGGCGCCACCACGCGGATACGGCGCTCCTCGATGCCCAGCATTTCCGACAGGCCGAGCCGGATGGTGTGCGGCACCTGGGTCGAGGTGTAGACGACAAGCTCGTCCAGCCGCCGATCGCGATAGGCCAGCACGCCGCGGCCTTCGAGCGGGACGCCCACCTGGCGATGCATCTTGTACTCGCGCCGCACCACGATCTCGGCCTCGCGCGCCGCGGCGTCGATATCGCCACCCTGGATCACGCGCTCGATGAACATGTTGTCGGGCCACTGCTCGTGCAGTAGGCTCGGCGCCTGTTTGGCGGCTGCCGCCGCCGCATCGACCACTGGCGGCAGAACCTCGAAATCGACCTCGACCGTGGCCGCGAGGTCCTCCGCCTCGGCGCGCGACGGTGCCACGCAGGCGGCGATCACCTCGCCGACATAGCGCACCTTGTCGGTGGCCAGGGCCGGATAGCCCGACGGCCGGAAACCCGGCACCTGGGGCACCGCGCGCATCGGCTTGATCTCGGGCAGGTCCTGGGCGGTGAACACGCACGGCTTGGCATCCGGCGGCACCGTGATGCCCTTGATCCGCGCATGGGCGTGCTGGCTGCGGACGAACGCCACGTCCTGGGTGTCCGGCAACTTGACGTCGGCAACAAAGTGGCCGCGGCCAAGCAGGTGACGATCGTCCTCCTTGCGCAGCAGCGAAGCGCCGACCCCGAACCGCGACTTCGTCTCCGCCTGGCTCATTCGCCGCCTCCGCTCGCGACCGCCTTGGCCGCGTGACCCACCGCCGTCACGATGTTGGTGTAGCCGGTGCAGCGGCAGATATTGCCCGAGAGGCCCTTGCGGATCTCGCCGTCCGAGCCGGCGCGCTTGCGGCTGATGAGATCGCGGGCGGTGATGAGCATCGCCGGCGTGCAGAACCCGCATTGCAGGCCGTGATGCTCCTTGAAGGCCTGGCGGAGCGCCGCGACGATCTTGTCGTTCTCCAGGCCCTCGATCGTCCGCACGTCGCGGCCCTCGCAGGCGACGGCCAGCATCAGGCAGGCCCGCGCCGGCTCGCCGTCGACGAGGACCGTGCAGGCGCCGCACACGCCGTGCTCGCAGCCGAGATGCGTCCCGGTGAGGTTCCGGCGCTCGCGCAGGAAGTCGGCGAGCGACAGCCGCGCCGGCACGTCGTCGGCCACCGGCTTGCCGTTCACGGTCAGCCGAACCTGGGTCATGCGAGCACCTGCAGGGCGGCGCGCAGCGCGATGATCGCATGGAGATCGCGTTGGAACTCGTCGAAGCGGCGGGCCGCGGCCGCGGCGTCAAGGTCGGCGGCAATGGCGCCGGTCAGAGATTCGGCATTCGCGCGACCGGCCAGAAGCGCCTCGGACGTCCGGCCCAGCAGCAGCGGCGCGCCATTGGCCGCACCCAGAACCGCGCGCGCAGCCCCACGCTGAGGATCGAGGACGACCACGGCCATCGAGCTCGCGAACTCGCCTGACTTCCGGCAGAACTTGAGATAACCCGAGCGCGCCGCCGCCGATAGCTTCGGAATGCGGATGCTGCCTAGAATTTCGTCGGGCGCCAGCTTGGTCTCGTACGTTCCGGTGGTGAACTCGGCGCAGGGCACGATGCGCTCGCCCTTGGGCCCGCGCAGCACCACCTTGGCGTCGAGCGCCGACAGGACCGTGGGCCACTCCGCCGCCGGATCGGACAGCGCCAGGCTGCCGCCCAGCGTGCCGCGGGTGCGGATCGCGCGATACGCAAGACCGGCCGCCACCTTCGCCATCAGGCCGCGCGAGGGATCGGGCACCTGCCCGTCCTCGACCGCGGCGTGTGTGACGCAAGACCCCAGCGACACCTCGTCCGCGGTTTCGGACACGGCGCGCAGTTCCGGCAGGCGGCCGATGTCGATCACCAGCTCCGGCTGGGCGACGCGCAGGTTCATCATCGCCACCAGCGACTGGCCGCCGGCCATGAACTGGCTGTCGCGGCCGCTTTGGCTGCGAAGCTCAATCGCCTCGGCGACGCTCTGCGGCCTCACGTAGTCGAATGCTCCGGCCTTCATGCTTCCCCCGGGCCGCGGCGGTCAGGCGACCGCCGCCACCGTGCGCAGGCTCTGGATCAAGGTCGCGTTCAGCAGGAACTTGCGCGCCAGCTCCGGCGTCTCGGCGGTCTTGCGGAGCTCGTTCAGGTGCTGGCGCCGCACCACCGGGTCCTTTTCCTCGAGCTCGCGCTTGTTGCGGATGGTCTGCGCCTGCACGTAATCATGCTGCGCCTTGTGCCGCTGGCGTGTGTAGCCGTCGAGCAGCGCGTCGTCGCCGCGCCCGTGCCACAATTCGGCGAGGCGAGGCGCCAGGTTCGCCACGTCGTGAATGCCGCCGTTCAGGCCCATGCCGCCGATCGGGTTGTTCACATGCGCCGAGTCGCCGGCGACGAACACGCGGCCCTTGCGGAACGTCGCCGCCACGCGCTGGCTGACGTTGTAGATGCTGCGATAGGCGATCTCGAAATTGCTGAAGCCGGGAAAGAATTTATGCAGCCGCGCCTCGAGGCCTTGCGGGCTCAGCGCCTCCTCGTCCGCCTCGCCGACGCGGCAGGGGAAGACGCAGCGCCACACGCCGGGCGGCCCGTCGCCACGGACCTTGAACAGGTTGCACCATTCGTCCGGGTCGGAGAAATAGTTGCGGTACACGTAATTGCGGCCGACCGACATGAAGTCGAACGTGGTGCCGATCTTGATGAACTTCTCGGGGAAGGTGAATCCCTGGAACTCGATGCCGGTGTTGCGGCGGACCGAGCTGTGGCCGCCGTCGCACCCGATCAGGTACGACCCCTCGATCGTCTCGGGCTTGCCGTCCGCCTCGATCGTGACCCTGACGCCGCTGCCGCTCTGCTCGTGCCCGGTGTAGCGCGTCTTGAAGCGCACCTCGAAGCCGGGCTGGCCGCGCAAGACCTTGAGGATGGTGTCGACAAGCTTGAACTGCTCGTGCTGCAGCACGAACGGATACGGCGTCTCGTCCTTGAGCAGGCCGCAGTCGAACTCGCAGACCATCTCGCCGCTGATGCGGTCGAAATAGCGGAAGGTGGTCGACACCAGGCCGCGGTCCATGAGCTGCGGCTCCAGCCCCATCCCGGCCAGGATCTCCATCGTCGGCGGATGGGTCGAGGCGGCACGCTGGTCCTTGACCGGCGCCGGCTCCGCTTCGACCACGATGACCGGCACGTCCAGGCGATGCAGCGCCAGGGCACAGGTCATTCCCACCGGCCCGGCACCGACGATCACGACCGGCCGGGTTTCCTTGCTACGTACGACAGTCATGGAGAAGCAACTCGTCTCAAGATTCGTGCTGAAGGCATGTTATTCCGCGGCGGCCTTGGTTTCGGCCGGCACAACTTCCTTCACCGCACCCTGCCAGCCGGATGTGGTGAGATCGAAGATGACCCCGGTCGGGTCCTTGTATTTCACTTCGTAGAAGACGCCCGGCCGTGTGTCGCGATGTCCCCCGGCGTGAGTGGCGCCGGCGGCTTCGGCCTTTTTCGCCGCTTCGTCGAGGTCGTCGACCCAAATGCCGAAATGGGTGATGCCGTAGAAAGGCTGGCCCGGCGGGAAGCCCAGGATGTCCCCGGGATATTTGAGCAGCGCGATGTTGAGCGTGCCGTCGGTCACGTAGATGCCGATGGGCGACAGGCCGCAGCGCTGCATGCCGAACGCGTGCTCGAAAAAGACCGCGGCCTTCTCGGGATCCGGAACCGAAATCGCGATGTGACGCAGCCGGGCGGCGGCCATTCCTGCACTCCTGGTTAACTGACCAATTAGTCTATGATGAATGAGCCAGTGGCGCCAGCGTCAGGGTGCGGCTTTCGGCTGATAGGGCCCGAGCCGCCGCAGCGCCGCATCGACGAACGTCTCGTCGACAACCTCGTCGACGCCGGCCGTGACGCTTTTCTCGATATAGCCCCGGGCCTTGAAGAACGTGTAATCGTTCCTCAGCGTCGCCAGGTTGACGTGGCCGTCGGGGTTGACCCAGTTCGGCGTCATCTTGCGGTAGATCTCGGCGTCCTTGATCTCGGTGGACTGGGTGAGGATGGCGATCATCTCGCCGGCGTTCGGCCCGGCGATCTTGCCGTCCTTCAGGCTGTCCACGTACTCGCGGACCGCCCGGAGATAGGCGACCATGAACTTTTCGGCGACGGCGCGCCGTTTGATGAAGCTTTCCGAGAACAGGACGACGGCCGTCTGCTGATCCGGATAGACCACGTCGTCTTGCAGGACGCGCACGGCCAGCCGCTCCTGGATCGCCCGCGTGACGGTCGGCTCGTTGGTGATGCTGGCCTCGATCGCCTTCCCGCGATAGGCGAGGAGGTGATCGGGATAGCCCAGGAACATGAGATTAACGTCGTCGATCTTGAGGCCGCCGCGCTTCAGCGCCTCGTTCATCGCCGATTCCGAGCCGGTGCCGCGGGCCGCGACCGCGACCGTGAAGCCCTTGAGATCGGTAAAGCCCTTGAAGCGGCCGCTGTCCACCAGGTCCTTGCGTACCATCAGGGTCGAGAAGTCGTAGCCCGGCCGGATCGAGGCCTTGTCCGCCACGATCTTCATGGAGATGCCGCGCCCGGCGGCGTTGTACAGCCCGGCGGCCACCGTACCGCCGCCGACGTCGAGCTGGCCCGCCCCCAACGGCGCGATCATCTGGGCGGCCGAGCCGAACGGCGTCATGGTCGCAGCGATGCCCTGCTCGCGGAAATAGCCCTTCTTGTCGGCAATGTAGAACGCGACGTCGCTGCTGGTATTCGTGGTGCCGATTGCGACGGCAACTGTCTGCGCATTAGCCAGCCGCGATGCACCGATGAGCGCCGCAACGGCGAGACAAAGCACTTGGAGGCGAGTTCGCGACATGGCGCGATCCATGCAAAACCCATGCAGGCACGACATGTGCAGGGGGCGGCGCTCCATTTCGAGCACAAGCCACCCCTTTCGTCATGCGCCATCGCGGCGTAAAACGTCGGGGGTCTACGGAGTTCCATGAGTCGACGATCTTGGATTTTCGCGGTTTTTTTGCTGGCCGGCGCCGGATTGACCAGCTGGTCAGCTTCCGCCGCCGATGCCTGGCCATCGCGGCCGGTGCGGATCGTGGTCCCGTTCTCGGCCGGTGGCAGCGCCGATATCCTGGGCCGGATTGCCGCCCAGCAGCTGACCGAGGCGCTGGGCCAGCAATTCGTTGCCGACAACCGGCCTGGTGCCGGCGGGTTGATCGGGGTCGACATCGCGGTGCATGCGCCGCCCGATGGCTACACGCTCGCCGTCTCAGGGATCGCGTCGCTGGTCGTCGGGCCGGTCCTGAACCCGAACGCCCCGTTTGACCCGATCAAGGACCTGACCCATATCGCCCTGCTCGGTGGTCCCCCCTCGGTGCTGGTCGTGCACAAAGACGTGCCGGTGAAAACGGTGGCCGAGTTCATCTCATTGGCGAAGTCGACGCCGGGCGGCCTCAGCTACGGCACGCCGGGAATTGGCACCCACGGCCATCTGGTCGGCGAGATGTTCCAGCAGCGCGCGGGCTTTCACATGGCGCACGTACCCTATCGCGGCGCCTCGCAGGCGGTGACCGATATCGTCGCCGGCCAGGTGCCGGTCGGCAGCGTCACGCTCACCACGGCGTCGGAGCAGATCCTGAGCGGCGCGATCCGGGCACTCGCGGTGACCTCGACCCGGAGGCTTGCGGAGTACGCGGACGTCCCGACATTCGTCGAGCTGGGCTACCCCGACATGATCGCGACGACCTGGTTCTCGCTCTCGGGCCCCGTCGGCCTGCCGCCGGACATCGTGAACCGGATCAACGCCGTGGTCACCAAGAGCTGGCAGAAGCCGGAGGTGCGCAAACGGCTCGACCGCGACGCCATCGACCCGGAGCCGTATACGCCGGCCGAATTTACCGAATTCGTCAAAGCCGAAATTGCCCGCTGGGCGCCGCTGGCCCGCGCGTCAGGCGCCAAGCCTGAATAACAGGAACGCTCGGCTTACGACGCGAGCTTGGCGTCGCCGTTGCGCAATTCCACCGAGGCCCGCGCGCCGCGCCGGCAATAGAGGAGGATCATGTCGGTGATATGGGCGAGCCAGCGCCGGGATGACCTGTCGGAGGCGAGGTCGATCCCCAGCGCCATCTGCAAGGTGTAGCGGTTGGACAGGTAGTGATAGGCCAGAGCCGACAGCGACAGGTACAGCGTCACCGGGTCGATTCCCGGCCGGAACACGCCCTGGGTGGCGCCCCGGCGCAGCAGCTCGCGGATCGTATCCACCAGCGGGTCGTAGAGCTGGCGGATCCGCCTGGACCGCCGGATGTGACGGCCCTTGTGCATGTTCTCGTCGTTGAGCAGCCAGATCGCCTCCGGATGCTCGAGGAACGCATGGAAGGTGTGGGCGATCAGCCTTCGCATCGCCTCGACCGGATCGCGGCCGCGGATCGAGAAATCGCGCTGCCGCGCGCGCAGCGTCTCGTACATGCGCTCCAGCACGGCAATGAACAGGCCCTGTTTGCTGCCGTAGTAGTGGTAGAGCATGTTCTTGCTGAGGCGGCAGCGCGCGGCGATGCCGTCGACCCGGGCGCCGTCATAGCCCTTGGCCGAGAATTCGATCGTCGCCTGCGCCAGGATCTTCTCCCGGGTGCGCTGCGGGTCGCGAGTCTCCTTGCGTCTCATGTCCTCTCCTGGATCAAGCGCCAGACCTGGGGCGGGCTGAGCGGCAGCTCGCGCGGCTGGACGTCGAATGCGCCGAGTGCCGCCGCGACGGCATTCGCCACCACGCCGCCAACCGGGATTATACCGCCTTCTCCCGCCCCTTTGGCACCGAGCGGATTGTGGGGTGCGGGATACAGCTGTAGCGCGATCACGCGGATATTGGGGAAGTCGCTGGCGGTCGGCAGCAGATAGTCGGCGAGCGACCCGGTGAGAAGCTGGCCCTCGCGATCATAGACCAGATGTTCGAGCAGCGCGCCGCCAAGCCCCTGCACGATGGCGCCCAGGGTCTGGCCGTGCAGGGTCCGCGGATTGATGATCCGCCCGACATCCTCCACCGCGACATAGTCGATCACCTGAACGTGACCTGTCTTGGGATCGACGGTGACGTGCGCGGCGTGCGTTCCGTAGCTGTAGGTCCGCTTGTTGCTGGCAAAGGTCCCGTCGACCGACAGACCGTCACCGGCGAGCTCGGTAAAGCTCGCGGACCTGCCGCCAGGTCCCACCGCGGTACCGTTCACGATATTGATCTCGGCGGATGCGCAGCCGAGGCGCTTGGCCGCCGCCGCGCGGACCAGCTCGCGGAGCTTGGCCGCGGCATCGATGATGGCCGAGCCGCCCATGACGACCGAGCGTGAGCTGTAGGAGCCGAAGCCGTCGGAGAGATGGGTGGTCGAGCCGTGAAAGACGCCGTTGATGCCCTCCAGCGGCAGCTCCAGCGCATCCGCCGCGATCTGGGTGAACACGGTCTCCAGCCCCTGTCCGACCGCGGATGAGCCGACGAACACCGAGACCCGGCCATCGGGCTCGATCGCAAGCCGTGCGTTCTCCCGGGGCCCGGACGCGCCGCCTTCGAGGTAACATCCAACGGCGAGGCCGTGATACCGCCCATCGATCAGCCGGCCCTGGAGCGTCGACTTCTCGGCCCAGCCGATCTCGGCCAGGCAGCGGTCGAAGGTCGCGTGGTAATCGCCGTTGTCGGTCTCGGTCGCAATGTTGAGCGTCGTGACCGTCGGCATCGGATAGGGCATGTCGGCGGGCGCCAGCAGGTTGCGCCGCCGGAATTCGACGCGGTCGATCCCGAGATCCTTGGCCGCCATGTCGAACAGGCGCTCGCGGGAGAAATCCGCTTCGAAGCGGCCGGGTCCGCGATAGGTGCCGGACGGCGTCTTGTTGGTGATCAAAAGCTCGACGTCGGCCTGGACGTGCGGAATGCGATACGGGCCGGGCAGCACCTGGATGATGTTGCGGGCCGCCGTCGCCCCCACCGTCCGCATATAGCCGCCCTGATCCACATACGCATGCGCGCGGAGCGCCACGATGGTGCCGTCGCGCTCGCAGGCGATCTCCAGATCGCACTCGGCGTCGCGCGCGTGGTTCGTCGCCAGCAGGTTCTCGCGGCGGTCTTCGACCCACTTGACCGGCCGGCCGGTCAGGCGCGCCGCGAACGGGACCAGGAAATCCTCGGGATAGTATTCACCGCGCGCGCCGAACCCGCCGCCGACGTCGTTTTCGACCAGCGACACCTTGTCCTCGGCAAGACCGAGATGGCGCGCCAGAACGCGACGATTGACGAACGCCACCTTGGCGGCGCCGCACACGGTCAGCCGGCCCGCAGCGGCATCCCACGTCGCCAGAAGGCCGCGGGACTCCATCGGCACTGCCGTGTGGCGCTGGATGCGGAACCGCTCCCGCCGTGTGTAGCCGGTGTGCCGCTTGAACGCGGCGTCGGCGTCGCCGCGCGCGGCCGTCAGCCTCTCCGCGACGTTCGTGCCGACGGCTTCGAACAGCACCGTCCCGCCGCGCCGCGCCGCGTCGCGCTCGACCACCGCCGGCAGCGACTCGATGTCGACGTCGATCAGCTCCAGCGCGTCCTCGGCGATGGCGGCACTGTCGGCCACCACCAGCGCCAGCGGCTCGCCGACATAGCGCACCTTGTCGTGCGCGATCACCGGCTGCTCGAAGCGCTTCAGATCAGGCGAGACGTCCTGGCGCAGCGGGATCAGCGGCACCTCCGGGCCGATCTCGGCCGCGGTGATCACGGCGTGGACGCCCGGCAGCGCCCGGGCGCGGCCGGCGTCGATCCGGCGGACCCGCCCGTGGGCGACCGAGCTGCGCAGCACCGCTGCGTGCAGGACCGAGGCCGCCGGAACGTCGTCAACATACTGGCCGCGGCCGCGGAGGAACCGGAGGTCCTCCACGCGCTCGACCGGGCTGCCGACGAAGGCATTGACCCGATCCGCCCGCGTTCGCTCGTCGCCGTCGTGGTTCATGCGCGGTCAGCCTTCACTTCGTATTGAGGCGAATGCCGGTTCTCCGGCACCGTCTGCGGTGGCGCCGCCTCCGGGAAATGGCAGGCGACCTCGTGCGCGGCGCCGATCGCGGCGAGCTCGGGCATCGTTTGTGTGCACGCCGCGGTCCCCTTCGGGCAGCGCCCGTAGAACCGGCACGCCCGCGGGTCGGGATCGACCGGGCTCGCCGGCTCGCCCGGCAGCACGATCCGTGCCCGCTGGCCGTCCCAGGCATTCGGAATCGCCGACAGCAGGGCGGCCGTGTACGGATGGCGGGGAGCCTGGAAAATCTGCGCCGTCGGGCCGCTTTCGACGATCTTGCCCGAATACATGACCAGCACGCGCGAGCACAGGAGGCGGATCACGTTGAGGTCGTGGCTGACGAACAGGTAGCTGAGGCCCAGCCGCTCCTTCAAGCTCTGCAGCAGGTGCAGGATGACGACCTGCACCGACACATCGAGAGCCGACGTCGGCTCGTCGAGGATCAAGAGCTGCGGCTCCACCGCCAGCGCCCGCGCGATGCCGACCCGCGCCTTCTGCCCGCCCGACAGCTGATGCGGGAACCGCGACAGCAGCTCCTTCGGCAGGCCGCACAGCTGGGCGACCTCGCCGACCCGTGCGCGAAGGGCGGCGCGGCCGAGCGGCCGCAGCCGCCGGATCGGATCGGCGATGGCATCGAACGCCGTGAAGCGCGGGTTGAGCGAATCCGTGGGGTCCTGAAACACCATCTGGATCTTGGCGCGCTGCGGGGTGCGCGCGAAGCGGCGCGGCGGTACGGCGCCGATATCGGCCCCGGCGAAGTGGACCGTGCCGCCAGTTTGGTCCAGAAGGCGCGCGATCAGCCGCACCAAGGTCGACTTGCCGCAACCGGACTCGCCGACGAGGCCGACGCTTTCGCCGCTGCCGACCGTGAAGCTCACATCGTCGACGGCGAAGACCTGCGGACGATGGCGGGCGCGCGACAACCAGGCGCGCTCCGCCTTCAGCGGGAAGCGCTTGGCCAGATGGCGCACGTCGAGAAGCGGCGTCATAGCGGATGCCGGCACGCCACCATATGCCGCGCCGACAGGCGCTCGACCGGGAGCGCCTGGTCGCAATCCGCCTGGTAGCGGATGCAGCGTTCGCTGAACCGGCAAGTGGGCAGGTCGGAGCGCCGGAGATCGGGCAGCGCCCCCGGAATGGCCTCAAGCGCGTCGAGACTGGGAGCCGGGCCCGGCATCGCCGCGATCAGGTTCCGCGTGTAGGGATGGCGCGGGACGCGCAGCAGCGTTTCGGTGGGTGCGATCTCGACCACGTGCCCGGCGTGCATCACGGCGATGCGGTCGGCGTGCTCGGCGGCGAGCGCCAGGTCGTGCGTGATCAACAGCGTCGACATGCCTTCGTCGCGCGCGACCTCGTCGATCAGATCCATGATCACGGCCTGGGTCGTCACGTCGAGGCCGGTGGTGGGCTCGTCGGCGATCAGGATCCTCGGCCGGCACGACAAGGCCATGGCGATCATCACCCGCTGGCACATGCCGCCGGACAACTCGAACGGATAGGCGCGGGCGCGCCGCTCGGCGTCCGGGATCTTCACCTTCTTCAGGAGCTCGGTGGCGCGGCGGGCGGCCTCGCCGCGCCCGACGCCGGCGTGCCGCTCCAGCACATCGGCGATCTGCCGGCCGACGGCGCGGATCGGGTTCAGCGCCGTGCGCGGATTCTGGAAGATCATCGCGATCTCGCCGCCGCGCAGCCGGCGCAGTCTCGCCTCGTCGGCGTGCAAGAGATCCTGGCCCTGGAACATGATGCGGCCCGACGTCACCCGGGCGGCGGGATCGAGAATGCCGAGCACGGCATACGCGGTGACCGACTTGCCGGAGCCGCTCTCGCCGACCACGGCCAGGACCTCGCCCGCCGCCAGGTCGAGGCTGATCCGCTCTGTGGCATGCACGGTCCCGGAGCGCGTCCGGAACTCGATCGAAAGTTCGTCCACCGCCAACAGCGGCACCGGGCCAGTGCCGCTCATGTGCGGTTCCTCGGATCGATCACGTCGCGCAAGCCGTCGCCCATCAGGTTGAAGCAGAACACCGCCCCCATCAGCGCCAGGCCGGGAAACAGCGCCACCCACCACTCGCCGGACACGATCGAGCTGGCGCCGTCCGAGACCATGATGCCCCATTCGGGTGTGGGCGGCTGAACGCCGAGCCCGATGAAGGACAAGCCGGCGGCGTTGAGGATGGCATAGCCCAAAGTCAGCGAGGTCTGCACCGCCATCAGCGGCAGGATGTTGGGCAGGATGTGCGCGAACAGGATGCGCAGCTCCGAGTTGCCCGAGAGCCGCGCCGCCTCGACGAAACCCGCGGTGCGCCGGATATTGGTCTCGGCGCGGACGACGCGGGCATAGAGCGGCAGGTTGATGATCGCCGTGGCGTAGACGATGTTCGCCACGGTGTTGCCCAGCGCCGCGACGATCCCCATCGCCAGCACAAACAGCGGGAACGCCATGATCGTATCCGTCAGCCGGCCGATGATCCGGTCCGTCCAGCCGCCGAAATATCCGCCCATCAGTCCCAGCGCCGTGCCGAATGTGGAGGCCAAGGCCACCGCCGAGACGGCGATGCCGAGATCGAGCCGGCTCGCGGCGATCAGCCGGCTCAGGATGTCGCGCCCGAGGGCATCGGTGCCGAGCCAGTAGTCGCGACTCGGCCGATGCAGCGCCTCCGCCGCGTGGCTGGCCAGCGGATCGTGCGGGCTGAGCCACGGGGCGAACAGGGCGACGGTCACCAGCAGCGCAAACAGCGCGAACGCAAATCCCGTGACCGGGTTCTCGGTCACCACGTAGCGGGCGTGGCGAATGAGCTCCCTCATGCCGAGAGGCCGATCCGGGGATCGAGAAATCCGTACACGATGTCGATGACCAGGTTGAGGCTGATGTAGAGGAACGCCATGGTCAGCACGAAACCCTGCACCGGGGCGTAGTCCGAGGCGATCAAGGCGTCGATCGCATACGAGCCGATGCCCGGCCAGGCGAACACCTTCTCGACGAGGACATTGGCGCCAAGCAGGAACGAGAACACCATGCCAAGCGTGGTCACGACCGGCAGCACCGCGTTGCGGAACGCGTAGGTCAGCACGATCTGCCAGCGCGACAGGCCGCTGGCGCGCGCGGTGCGGACGAACTCGCTCGACAGGGCCGCCAGCATGGAGGCGCGGGTGATTCGGGCCAGCGGTGCCAGCGAGAAGATCCCGAGCGTCAGCGCCGGGAGGATCAGCTGCGACAGTGCCGCGCGGAACGTCTCGAGGTCACCGGCCACGAGGCTGTCGATCAGGTAGAAGCCGGTGACGGCCGGGGGCGCCACGGAGAACACGTCGAGCCGCCCGAGCGGCGGCGGCGCCCAGCCCAGCAGATAGTAGAACACATAGACCAGCAGCAGGCCGGTGAAGAAGGTGGGCAGCGACACGCCGGTGGTCGAGACGATCCGGCAGACATGGTCGATCCACGACCCGGGCCGGATCGCGGCGAGGATGCCGAGCGGCAGCGCAATCGCCGCCGAGATCAGCAGGCCGAACAACGTGAGTTCGGCCGAGGCCGGCAGGCGCCGCAGGATCTCCTGCGCCACCGGCTGTCCGGTGGTCAGCGATGTACCAAGATCGCCGCGTGCCAGCCGTTCGACATAATCGATGAACTGCACCGGCCAGCTCCGGTCGAAGCCGAGCTGGTGGCGGATCTCCTCGATGGCCGCCTGGGTCGCCGACGGCCCGGCGAAATACGCCGCCGGATCGCCGGGCAGCGCCCGCGTCAGAAGGAAGGTGACGATGATCACCCCGATGATACTGGGAACGGCCGTCGACAGCCGGCCGATGATGATCCGGCCCATCGTTCGTCCTCACATGGTCCTGGCGGGCGAGTCGTCCGCCCGACCGGCGGCGGCCTTGTCTGCCTCCGTCAGGAGGTCAGGTGCGCGTCGCGGCGCTTGTAGAGCTCGTCGTCCGCGTATCCCATCGCGTCCGGCTTGGACGTGCCAAGCATGACCTGGAAATACACCGGCTCGAGACCGTCGTTCACGTAGCCGTGAACGACGCCGGGCGGGCAGGAGACGCATTCCCAGGGGCCGAGCGTGCGCTCGACGCGCTGACCCGCCTCGTCTTCGAAAAACACCTTCAGATGCCCGCGCAGAACGAAGAAGACTTCCTCGACCTCGTGGGTGTGGGCGGCGTTCCCCTGCCCCGGCGGCACGAACATGATGCTGAGCGTGAAGCCGCGCGCCGGGATGACCGTCGGGTCGTTGTGCTTGCCCGACCCGCCGGCGCCGATGAACCGGTGCTGCGCCCGCTTGTAGCCTTCGATCTTGGCGTCCTCGAAGGCGGCCCAATCACCCTTCTTCTCGCTGAAGCGGCCGATATAGCGCTTGGCGATCTCGTCGATCGAGAGCGACGCGACCTCGGGAGGCTTGCGATGGCGGGCGACGGCCATGTGATTTCTCTTGCTGGGTGCTTGCTGCGCGGCGACGCCGTTATGTGGCGGAACAGGCGTGCCGACAGCGTCGAGCCTGGATAACAAGCACTGACCAGACAGTCAAGGCGAGCGCCCACGGCGCCGTGCTTGACTTCGGATTTGACCGTCCGGTTAATTACGAAAACGACAGCTAGCGCGGCCGGTCGATGAACTCGCGCATCGCCTGGCCGAGCACGTCTTCGGCGGTGTTGATATGGCCGATCATCGAGGTGTGGTTGTGGCCCTTCAGGTAGACGACCGGCGGCGACCGCCGCTTCGCCGCCGCCAGGCGGTAGGCGAGCTCGGCACAATAGACGTCGATCAGCGGGTTCTCGTACTCGCTCCAGGCGACCAGGGTCGGCACGCTGTCGGCGCCGGCATGCGACACGGCCGAACAATCGTCGTAGCGCGATGAATCAGGACCGTAATACGCCTCGACCTTCCGCGCGTTCGGGTTCTCCGGAAGATTATCGGCGCGCACCCGCCCGCTCACGACGATCAGGCCGGCGATGCCGGGGCCGCCCGCCGGATGCAGGCGCCGGTCATACGCATAGCTGCCGACATGCGCCCCGCCGGCGGAATGACCCATCAGGAAGATGCGCGACGGATCGACGCCCAGCTCGCCGGCGTGTTGATGCGTCCATTGCACGACGGCGCCGATATCCCGGCTGGCTTCGGGATAGGACGCGTCGCCCGCCAGCCGGTAGCCGATATTGACGCCGACGATCCCATGCCGCGCGAAGTAATACGACACGTTGGCGTAGATCTCGTCCGTCCGGTTGCGATGACCGTCGACGAACGCGCCGCCATGGACGAACAGCACCGCCGGGCGCCGCTGCCCGGGACTGGCCGGCCGGAAGACGTCGAAATTCTGCCGCGGATGCGGGCCGTAGGCGATGTCGCGTTTGACCTCGACCCCGGTCTTGTTGGCGAGCTTGTGGACCTTGGTGAACTCGTCAACCATCAGCTTGACGTGCCCGCCGGTGTTCTCGCCCCAGCGCGGGCCGATCTCGGCCATCAGCGCCCAAAGCTCCTGCGGGATCTGGACCGACATGCGGCACCTCATGGATTGACGTCGGACCCGAAGCTACGGCCGACGGCGCGGCCGATCAAGCGTGGCACGTTCATTGCTCCCACCGCGGTGCGGTGGCTATAGTCCGTCGTCACAGGGGAGATGATCATGCACAAGCCGTTTGATCCGACATCGGTGATCGACCGCGTCCGTCAGCGGCGTGGCCGCGAACACATCTTCGACGACGTCGATCCGGCCAAGACGGCCTTGGTCGTGGTCGACCTGCAGAACGGCTTCATGATGCCCGGCGTCGCCCACTCGCTGGTCGAGATGGCCCCCAAGATCGTCCCGAACGTCAATCGCCTGGCCCACGCGGTCCGCAAGACCGGCGGCACGGTGGTGTGGATCCAGACGACCTACACCGACGACTCGCTCGCCGACTGGTCGACGCTGTATGGGATGGGGAGTCCCGAGCGCGCCGCCAAGCGCAAATCGTCCCTGACCAAGGGCAATATCGGCCACGAGCTGTGGTCGGAGCTGGAGGTCAAGCCGGGCGACCTCAGGGTCGAGAAGACGCGCTACAGCGCCTTCGCCGTCGGCTCGTCGAACCTTGCCGAGGTGCTGCGCGGCCGCGGCCTGGACACGGTTCTCATCACCGGAACCGTCACCAATGTGTGCTGCGACTCGACCGCGCGCGACGCCATGATGAACAACTTCAAGACGATCATGGTCTCGGACGGCAACGCGGCGGGCACCGACGAGGACCACAACGCGTCGCTGTGCCTGTTCTACCTGACCTTCGGCGACGTCATGTCGACCGATGTCCTGATCTCCTGTCTCGAACACAACATGCGCGGCCGCGTGGCAGCCGAATAGCGGTAACACTTGATTGAATCTCTGAACGCGTCGCAGCTGCGCTGCATCGGGCAGGCGCAGCTGCGGATCGAGGATCCGCCGCTGCTCCGAGGCACCGGCCGGTTCGTCGACGACCTCCACCTCGCCGGCCTGCTCGAAGCGGCCTTCGTGCGCAGCCCGCACGCGCACGCGGAGATCCGCGGCATCAACGCCGACGCGGCGCGCAAGCTTCCCGGCGTGCACGCGGTGTTCACGCTCGCCGACCTGACACCGCAGCTGACGCAGGAACGGCTGCCGCTGCAGTTCCGCACGGCCCAGCTACCGCCCAACATCACGCCCTTCGTGCTGGCCAAGGACGAGGTCTCGTTTGTCGGCGAAGCGATCGCCGTGGTGATCGCCGACTCGCGCTACATCGCCGAGGACGCGGCCACCCTGGTCGAGGTCGATTACGCGCCGCTGCCGGCGGTCGCCGACTGCCGGCAGGCGCTGGCGCCCGGGGCACCGCCCGTCCATCGCGGCCGCAAAAGCAATCTTCTGATCGAGTTCACGCAGGCCTATGGCGACGCGGCCGGCGCGTTCGCGAAGGCGCCGCACCGGGCGACCGTGAACCTGAAACAGCACCGCGGCGTCGCCCACCCGATCGAAGGCCGCGGCGTGCTGGCGGCGTACGATACGAACGAAGACCGGCTGACCGTCTGGTCGTCGACCCAGCTCGCCCATGAGACCCGGGCGTTCCTGATGCGGCTGCTGCGGCTCGACGAGAACCAGCTGCGTGTCGTAGCGCCCGATGTTGGCGGCGGCTTTGGCACCAAGTTCGTGATGTATCCGGAAGAGGTCGTGATGGCGGCCTCGTCCCTGCGGCTGCGCCGGCCGGTCAAATGGGTCGAAGACCGGCGAGAGCACTTCCTCTCGGCGGTCCAGGAGCGCGACCAGTATTGGGATCTCGACGTCGCGTTCGACGGACATGGCCGGCTTCTCGCGGTCCGCGGCACCATGATCCACGACGAGGGGGCCTACACGCCGCAAGGCATCAACCTGCCGTACAATGCCTCCACGGCCCTGCCGGGTCCGTACATGCTGCCGGCCTACGAGCTCCGGGTGCTGGTCGCCGAGACCAACAAGGTCGCAACCATGCCGGTGCGCGGCGCCGGCTATCCCGAGGGCGCGTTCGCGATGGAGCGGCTTCTGGACCGCATCGCCGACGTTCTCGGCCTCGAGCGCGCCGAGGTGCGCCGCCGCAACCTGGTGCCGGCGGACAAGGTGCCGTACGAGACGCCGCTGAAGACGCGCTCGGGATCCACCATCACGCTCGACAGCGGCGATTTCCCGCGCTGCCAGCAGACGGCGATGGACACGATCGAATATCAGGGGTTCCGGGATCGCCAGCGCCGGGCGCGCGAACAGGGCCGATATCTCGGCCTCGGCATTGGCAACGGCATGAAGGGCACCGGGCGCGGGCCGTTCGAATCCGGCATCGTGCGGGTCGGACGCTCGGGCCGGGTGTCGGTCTATACCGGCGCGATGCCGATGGGCCAGGGCATCAAGACGGCCCTTGCCCAGATCTGCGCCGAGCAGCTCGGCGTGTCGCCGGACGTGGTGACCGTCATCGCCGGCGACACCGCGGTCATTCCGTACGGCCAGGGCGGCTTTGCGAGCCGCCAGACCATCGTCGCCGGGTCGGCGGTGCACATGGCGGCGGTCGCGGTGCGGGACAAGGCGCTGGCCATCGCCGCCCACCTGCTCGAAACCAGCGCCGCCGACCTGGAGCTGCGCGACGGGCGGATCGAGATCAAGGGCGTGCCGGGAAGCGGCCTCAGCCTGCAGGACGTCGCGGAGGCCGTGGCCGGTGTCCCCGGCTATGCGCTGCCGGGCAAGTTCGATCCGGGCCTGGAAAGCCTGCAGCACTTCCTGCCGGGTCCGCTTACCTATGGCGGCGGGTCGCATGCGGTCGAGGTCGAGGTTGATATCGAGACCTGCAACATCCGCATCCTGCGCTACGTCGTCGCCAACGACAGCGGCCGCGTGGTGAACCCGATGATCGTCACCGGCCAGCTCACCGGCGGGGCGGCGCACGCCATCGGCAACACCCTCTTCGAATGGATGGGGTATGACGACCAGGCGCAGCCGCTGACCACGAATTTCGCCGAGTATCTGCTGCCGACCGCGACCGAGGTCCCGAATATCGAGGTGAAGCTGCTCGAATTCCCCTCGCCGCTCAATCCGCTCGGCGTCAAGGGCGTCGGCGAATCCGGCTGTGTGCCGGCGGCCGCCGCCATCGTGTCAGCGGTCGAAAACGCGCTGGAGCCGTTCGGGATCAAGATCGACGAATACCCGGTGACGCCGGCCCGGCTGTTCCAGCTGCTCGCAGCGGCGCGCGCCAAGAAGAAGTAACGCCGCAAGCGATCCCTGCTTCTCTGTCATTGCGAGCCCTCGGGTCCGGCCAGAGGCCGGCCCAAGGACAGGCTCCGCGAAGCAATCCAGGGTTCGCTGCTGGATTGCTTCGTCGCTGCGCTCCTCGCAATGACGACGTAGGGACGGCTGGTTTTAGAACCGCTCGCGCTCGAGATAGCGTCTGGCCGGGCGATCTATTCGGCGGCTTGCGGCTTGGCGCTCTGCGCCGCCTGGACCATGTGCCAGAGCCGCGACGGCGACAGCGGCAGGTCGTTCGGCTGCACGCCGAAGGGCGCGAGGGCCGAGGCCACGGCGTTCGCGATCACCCCACCGACCGGGATGATGCCGCCCTCGCCCGCGCCCTTGGCGCCCAGCGGATTGATCGGCGACGGCTCCTCCTCCATGAGGAAGCCGCGGATGTTCGGAAAGTCGCTCGCGGTCGGCAGAAGATAATCGGCGAACGATCCGGTCAGCATCTGTCCGTTCTCGTCATAGACCAAATGCTCGAGGAAGGTGCCGCCGAGGCCCTGGACGATGGCGCCGATCAGCTGCCCCTTCAGGGTGAGCGGGTTCATGATCCGGCCGACGTCCTCCACCGCCACATAATCGACGATCTGCACGTGGCCGATCTTGGGGTCGACCGCGACATGCACCGCGTGCGTGCCGTAGGCGTAGGTGTGGTGATGATTGGTAAAGCTGCCCTCGGCCGAGACCCCGGCGAAGTCCGACCATTTGGCCGATTTGCCGCCCGGCCCGCCGATGCGCTCGTCGGCCAGCGTGACGTCGGCGGCGGCACAGCCGAAGCGTTGCGCGGCGACCTTGCGGATCTCGTCGCGGAGGTTGTTCGCCGCGTCCAGGATGGCCGAGCCGCCCATCACCACGGCGCGCGAATGATAGGAGCCGAAGCCCTCCTTCAGGAGCGTCGTCGAGCCGTGGAACACGCCGCGGATCCGGGTCAGCGGAATTTCGATGGCGTCGGCCGCGATCTGCGCGCACACCGTCTCCAGGCCCTGGCCGATGGCGGATGAGCCGGTATAGACCGTGATCATGCCGTCGGATTCGATAACGAGCTTCGCGGTCTCCTTGGGGCCGGCCGCACCACCTTCGATGAAGCAGGCAACCCCGACGCCGTGATAACGGCCATCGATCAGGCGGCCCTGGAGCTTCGCCTTCTCCGTCCAGTTGAATTCCTTGAGACAGCGGTCCAGCGCCGAGGCGTAATTGCCGCTGTCGAACTCGGTGTCCTGCGCATAGGGCGCGATATCGGCCAGGTGATACGGCATCTCGGCCTTGGTCACGAGGTTGCGCCGGCGGAACTCGATCCGGTCGAGGCCGAGATCCTGCGCCACCAGATCCAACAGCCGCTCGCGGAAGAAATCGGACTCATAGCGCCCCGGGCCCCGATACGTGCCGGCCGGCGTCTTGTTCGACAGCTGCACATGGGCGTCGATATCTATGCTGGGGATCCGGTACGGCCCGGCCAGGAACTGCGCGACGTTGCGCGGGCCGACCAGCCCGTTGGTGCGGATATAGGCACCCACGTCCGCATAGGTGGTGCCGCGCAGGCCGAGGATCATGCCGTCGCGCGTACAGGCGATCTCGATGTCGCAATCCATGTCGCGGGCGTGCTGCAATGCCAGGAGGTTCTCGCGCCGGTCTTCCGTCCATTTGACCGGCCGGCCGAACTTGCGCGCCGCGAACGGAATCAGAAAATCTTCGGGATAGAACTCGCCGCGGGCACCGAAGCCGCCGCCGACGTCGTTCTCGACGAGGTCGATCGCCTCTTCCGGCAGGCCGATCTGGCCGGCGAGGATGCGTCGATTGAAGAACGCCACCTTGGCGGCACCGTGGACGGTCAGCTTGCCCTTGGCCGCGTCCCACTCGGCCAGAAGCCCGCGCGGCTCCATCGGTACGGCGGCATGGCGATGGACGCGGAACTTTTCGCGCCTTGTATACGGCGCGTTCTTGAAGGCGGCGTCGATGTCGCCGTGGGTGACGTCGTATTTGATCGCGAGGTTCGTCCCGTGACCCTCGAACAGCAGCGTCTTGTCGGCGCTCGACGCAAAACGGTCGGCGACTGCCGGGAGCGGCTCGATGTCGACCGCGATCGCATCCAGCGCGTCCTCGGCAATGGCGGGGCTCTCCGCCAGCACAACCGCGATCGGCTCACCGACGTAACGGACCTTGTCATGGGCCAGCACCGGCTGGTGGAACGGCACCAGCTGGGGCAGCGGCTGCAGCCGGATGTTGATGGTCGGCACCGGATCGCCGATGTCCTTCGCCGTGAGCACCGCGTGCACGCCGGGCACCGCCAGCGCCGGCTTCGCGTCGATGGACTTGATGCGGCCATGGGCAACGGAGCTGCGCAGGATCGCCGCATAGAGCTGGCCGGGGCGCGAGACGTCGTCGATGTACTGGCCGCGGCCGCGGAGAAAGCGCAGGTCCTCGATCCGCTCGACCGGGCTGCCGATGAAGGAGTTCCTCATGTCCGGTCTTCCCGTCCCGGCTTGCGATACGCCGCGCGCGCATCCAGCACCGCCTCGACGATCGGCACATAGCCGGTGCAGCGGCAAAGATTGCCCGACAGCACCTCGCGCACCCGGTCCGCATCGGCCGTGGGCTCCTCGGTCAGCAGGGCGTGGGCAGTGGTGATCATGCCGGGCGTGCAGAAGCCGCACTGCAGCGCGCCGTGCCGCCGGAACGACGCCTGCAGCGGCGACAGTTCCTCGTCGCGGCTCAGGCCCTCGACCGTCACCACCTTCGCTCCCTCGGCCTGGACGGCCAGCATGAGACAGGACCGCACCGCTTCGCCGTTCACGATCACCGTGCAGGCGCCGCAGACCCCGTGTTCGCAGCCGATATGGGTGCCGGTGAGGCGCAGGTGGTGCCGAAGGCAGTCCGCCAGGGTCAGTCGCGGCTCGACCTTCACCTCGGCCGGCTTGCCGTTGACTTCAAAACGAACGGACATCGCGGATTGCGTCACAAATCGGCTCCGGGTTGGACTTTATGCGGCGGCGCGGGCGAGGGCGCGCTCGACAAGCGTGCCTACGAGGGCCCGCCGATATTCAGCGCTGGCATGGATATCATCCGGCGGATCGACCGCGGCCGAGGCGGCCCCGGCGGCGGCGGCGATCGCGGCCGCGTCGACCGGGCGGCCGTTCAGGGCCGCTTCCGCCGGCGTCAGCCGGCGCGGCGTGCTGCCGGCACCGATGACGCCGATATGGGCGTCCTTCGCATGGCCGCGCTCGTCACGGTCGTAGAAGGCGGCGACCGCGGCCATGGCGAAATCGCCGCGACGGCGCGCGAACTCCTCGAAGCCCCACCGCCGGGCGGCCGGCCACGACGGCAGCCGGATTTCGGTGATCAGCTCGTCCGTGGCAAGCTTGGTCGTGAGCGGTGCAACGAAAAACTCCGCCGCCCGGATCGTCCGCGAACCGGACGGTCCGACGACGACGATCTCGGCATCGCAGGTCACCGCGATCCCGGGCATTTCCGCTGCCGGATCGGCGTGCGCCACGCTGCCGCCGACGGTGCCGCGGTTGCGGATCTGGTAATGCGCGACATGGGAAATGGCGGCGACGAGCAGCGGATGGGCCGTCCGCAGCCGCTCGTCGTCCTGGATGTCCCGCCAGCGCACCTTGGCGCCGAGACGCACCCCGTCCTTGCCGATGGTGATCTTGTCGAGGCCGGGTAGTTTGCGGAGATCGACGAGCAGGCTCGGTGTCGCGAGCCGGAACGCGAGAATCGGCATCAGGCTTTGACCGCCGGCAATCGGCTTCGCCGTGCCGCCGCTCTTGGCGAGGAGCGCCACCGCCTCGGCGATCGTGGTGGGACACGCATATTCGAACTGAGGCAGTTTCATCGGCTCAACTTGACCAATCGGTTAATTGGCAAGGCGTAGCATAGATCGCCAGCCATAAAAAGCGGGCAGGTGCGCGCGTCAGATGATCGAAGGCGAATGTCGTCATGGGTTATCCCCGAGTGCCAAACCGTGGCATTATGGACCGGCGATGAGCTCCGACCTTCTCATGACGCCGCAAGTTTCGGTGCAGGTGAGTCGCAAAAGCCGTGCCGGAACGGCGGTGATGGACAGCCTGGCCGACGCGAAGTCCGGCCTGACGAAAATCCCCGACAAGCTGTTCCAGCTCGCCGGGATGTCGGGGCGGCGCTACCGGATCTTCATCAACCAGCTGATCGGGCGGCTGGCGGACGCGCGCTATCTCGAGGTCGGCTGCTGGGCCGGCTCGACCCTGTGCAGCGCGATCTTCGGCAACGACGGCATCACCGCCCTGGCCATCGATAACTTCACACAGTTCGGCGGACCGGCGGCGCAGTTCTTCGTCCATCTCGGCATGGCGCATCCGAAGGATGCCCGCATCTCGTTCCTGAACCAGGACTACCGCAACGTGGACCTGCGCCTCTTCGGGCCGTTCAATGTCTATCTCTTCGACGGCCCGCATGAGTACCAGGACCATGCGGATGCGATCGCGTGGGCGGCACCGCATCTCGACGACGACGCGGTCCTGATCGTCGACGACTGGAACTGGGAACGGGTGCGAGCCGGCACGCTGGACGCGCTCAAGGCGACCGGCTTGCGTATCGATACCCGGATCGAGATCCGCACCACCCTCGACGAGTCATACCCCGCCATCGACCAGCAGCACAGCGACTGGCACAACGGCTACGCCGTCTTCGTGCTGGGCCGGTAGGACAGCGCGTCGCCGCATCCGCGCTCCCGCGTTTATTTCTTGTAGGCGGCGATGATCGCCTCGCCGTCCGCGCCGGCGCGTTTGGACCAGTCGGTGGTCAACGTTTCGCCGATCTTCTTCAATCCGGTGACGAGCTGGGGGCTCGGCGGCGCCACTTTCATGCCCTTCTCCTTGAGCTGGGCGAGGTACCAGTCGGTCTTCTCCTGCATCATCTTCCAGCCGCGCGTTTCCGCCTCGGCCGCGGCCTTGAGCAGCGCGTCCTGGGTCGGCTTGTCGAGCGAGTTGAAGGCGCGCGTGTTCACGAAGACCATGTTCTTCGGCAGCCAGCCCTGGATGTCGTAGAAATGGTCGAGCGATTCCCAGATGCGGGTGTCGAAGCCGGTGGCACCGGACGAAATGAAGGAGTTCATGACGCCGGTTGCCGCGGCTTGCGCCACTTCGGCCGCCTGGATGGTGATCGGTTGCGCGCCGACCAGCTCCGCGATGCGCGAGGTTCCCGGGTTGTAGGCGCGGAATTTCAGGCCCTTCATGTCATCGACGGAGTTGACGTCCTTGTTGGCGTAGAGGCCCTGGGGCGGCCAGGCGACGACGTAGAGCAGCTTCAAATCCTGGGCCGCCAGTTTCTTATCGACGACCGGCTTACTGGCTTTCCAGAGCTTCATGGCATCGTCCCAGCTGGTGGCGAGGAACGGGACCACATCGACCCCAAACACCGGGTCGTCGTTCTCGAGAACCGACATCAGAAGTTCGCCCGCCTGCGCCTGGCCGGTCTGCACCGCCTTCTTGATCTCCGGAACCTTGAACAGCGAGGCGTTCGCATGGACCGTGATATCGAGCTTGCCGCCCGTCGCCTTGCGGACGTCGTCGGCGAAGAGCATGAGATTCTCGGTGTGCGGGTTCGAGGTCGGGTAGCCGGCCGGCAGGTTCCATTTCTGCGCGGCGGCGCTGCCGCTGGCGAAGAGAAGAGCCAGAGCGGCTCCGGCGATCAGCTTGCGCATTCGACGTACCTCCATTGGAATTGTATTCAATCCGGATAAGCCCATTTCGGAACGATCATCACGATGTCCGGCCAGACGGTGATAATGGCGACCGCGACGACCAGCAGGAAGAAGAAGGGCAGAGCCGCGCGCGCCACGTCCATGCTGTCACGACCGCTCATGGTTTGCAGCACGAACAGGTTGAAGCCGACCGGCGGCGAGACCTCCGCCATCTCGATCACGATGACCATGAAGATGCCGAACCACACGAGGTCAAAGCCCGCCGATTTGATCATCGGCAGGACCACCACCGTGGTGAGCACGATCATCGAAATGCCGTCGAGGGCCGTGCCGAGAAGGATGTACATCGCCGTCAGCGCCGCGATCAGCGCGTAGGGGCTCAGATGGAAGCCCGCCACCCATTCGGCGAGGCCGCGTGGGATTCCGGTATAGGCCATGCCCGCCGAGAGGAAGGACGCCGAGCCCAGGATCAGCATGATCATCGCGTTCACGCGCACGGTGCCGATGACGCTCGCCCAAAATGAGTCCCACGTCAGCATGCCCGACCACCCCGCGATCGCCAGCGAGCCGACGACGCCCCACGCCGCGCATTCCGTGGCGGTGGCCCAGCCGAAGATCAGCGAGGCGCAGACCAGGAGGATGAGAAGCGTGATCGGAATCAGGTTCTTCGATTCGCGCAGCTTCTCGCGGAAGGTCATGTGGATGTCCATCGGCGGGGTCTTCTCGGGATGGAGCAGCGACCACACCACGATGTAGCCGCTGTAAAGCGCCATCACGAGAAAGCCCGGCAGGAACCCGGCGAGGAAGAGCTGGATGATGGAGACGTCGGCCGCTACCGCGTACACGACCATGGTGATCGACGGCGGGATCAGAATGCCGAGCGTGCCGGCGCCGGCGAGCGAGCCGAGGCTCACGTCCTCGTCGTAGCCGCGCTTCTTGAGCTCGGGCAGAGCGATCTTGGCGATCGTGGCGCAGGTCGCGGCCGACGATCCGGAGACCGAGCCGAAGATTCCGCAGCCGATCACGTTGACATGCATCAGCCGTCCCGGCAGCCAGCCGAGCCAGGGCGAGAGGCCGCGGAAAATCTCTTCCGACATCCGGGTGCGGAACAGGATCTCGCCCATCCAGATGAACAGCGGCAATGCGGCCAGCGTCCAGGACGCGCCGCTGTCCCAGAATTTGGTGGCCAGGACTTTCCCGATCGGCAGGTCGGGAATCACCAGCATCGACAGAATGCCCGTGGCCAGCAGGGACAGCCCGATCCACAGTCCGCCCATCAACAGCACGGTGAGCGCGATCAGCAGAAGCAGCGCCAGCTCGATATTGTCCATGGCCGTCACACCGTCTCGCTCAATCGCTCGATCGTCTCCTCGACGGTCTTGGGCGGCTCGCGCTCGTAGCACGGCTTGGCGCCGCCGATGACCCTCACCAGCTCATCGACCACGGAGATGAACAGGACGACGGCGCCGACGCAAAGACCGAGCTGCGGAATCCAGATCGGGATCGAGATGATGCCTTGGGCCCGCTCGTGAAAGCGGAACGAATCCCAGACCATGTCCAGCGTGTAGTAGGCGAGATAGCCGGTGAGGCACGCCGCCGCGGCCAGCACGACGATCTCGGTCGCGTACCGGACGCCCGGGCTGAGGCGGTCGATCAACAGGCCGACGCGGACGAGATCGCCGGTCTTGAACGTATAGGCAATGCCAAGATAGGCCGTGGCCGCGCAGAGCCAAGCCGAGATCTCATCCGCGCCTTTGACGTTGAATCCGACCTCCCGGCCGATCGACAGCAGCATCATCAGGATACAGATGCCGACCAGCGACAGGCCGGCCAGGACGCCGGTGGTCCAGTAAAGACCATCGAGCATCCTTCGAATTGGATTGCGCCGCATGCCGCCATGCCTCCCGACTGCCACCCCGCCGAACCTAGCAGGCCCCTCCCGCAGACACGAGCATGGGCCCGGGAGGTCTCCCTTCAAATCTCATGCCGAGTGGGCTGGGCGGGGCTGGGAAATCAGGGATCGGCTCGTAGTTGTCGGGCGAACGGCGCCTATTCCGCAGCCTGATCCGGGATCGGCTTTCCGTATTTCTGCACGTCGCGGAAGCGGCTGACGAGATAGTCGCCCGACTTGATCGGCTTGTACTTCGGCGGGTTGTCGGCCGACTGGCAGCTCGGCAGGCAGGCCACCGGGGTGTCGTAATCGAGGTTGAAGAAGGTCGGGATCGAATAGCGTTCCTTGCCGGTGCGGTTGACCACGCGGTGCAGATTCGACACGTAGAGGTCGTTCGTCCACACCTTGAACATGTCGCCGAGATTGATCACGAACGTCCCGTCGATGAACGGGGCGCCGATCCACTCGCCGTCGCGCTTGCGCAGCTCGAGCCCGCCGATCGGATCCTGGGTCAGGAGCGTGACCATGCCGTAATCGGAATGGGGGGCCACGCCGAAGGCCTTCTCGTCGAGCACCGGCGGCTGCGGCGGGTAGTGGAACAGGCGGCTCTGGACCATCGGCTTCTTGCAGAACTGCAGGAAAAAGCCTTCCTCGAGATCGAGGCTCACGGCAAAGACACGCAGCAGCCGCTTGCCCAGCGCCATGGTCGCGTCGAAATAGGCTTCCGCCGCCTGCCGCAGCCACGGATATTCCGGCGGCCAGCGGTTCGGCCCGTGCAAGGCGAGCCCCGCGACGACGTCCGGATCGTCCAGCGGCAGGTCCAGGGCGAATTCGAAACTCTCCTTCAGATCCGCGGCATAGCCCGGGTGCTGGTTGATGCCCTGCGGCATGAAGCCGCGCAGGAAGCGCTCATCGATGCGCAGCTTCATGCGGTCAGCCAACGGCAGCGCGAAATAGCGCCGCGTCGCGTCGAACACATTGTCGACCACCGCCTGCGGCACGCCGTGATTGGCGATGTAGAAGAAGCCGATGGTCTCGCAGGCGCGGCGCAACTCGCGGGCGAGGCCGGACAGGGTCTCGCCACGGTTGAGCGGTGTCAGGTCCAGAACCGGCACTTCGTCGCGGGTCGCGGGGCGTGGGGCTGCGCTCATGGGGACTCCTGATATTGCGGCTAGTCTAGCGCCAAGCCGGAGCGGCCGCCATTTCCATCTGACCGGATGGTCAATCGCTTACGCGCCCATGACCCGGTCGGTGGCGCTCTCCATCCAGAAGACGACCCGCCGCTGGATCGCATTGACTGCCATATGCAGCCCGATGCCCATGAGCGAGAGGATGATGAGGATTGCGAACACGCCCGACATGTCCATGTTGAAGTTCTTCTGCATGATCAGGTAGCCGAGCCCGGCCTGCGAGCCGACGAACTCGCCGACGATGGCGCCGATCACCGACAGCACAATGGCCACGTCGAGGCCGACGAAGATATAGGGCAGCGCCTGCGGCAGCCGCGCCTTGCGGAAGACCTGCCAGCGGGTGGCGGTGAACGCCACCATGAGCTCGACCTGGTCCTGCGGCACGGCGCGCAAGCCGACGATGGTGTTGGCGAGCAGCGGGAAGAACGCGATGGTCGCCGTGATCACGATTTTCGAGGTCACGCCATAGCCGAACCAGATGACGATGATCGGGGCGATCGCGACTTTCGGCAAGGTCTGGAAGGCGACGATGTAGGGATAGAGGGTGCGCTCGAGCAGCGGGAACTGGGCGACCAGCGCGCCAGTCGCGAGCCCGAACAGCGCGCCGACCACGAAACCGGCCATGGTCTCGTAGAACGTGATGGCAAAGTGCTTCAGCAGGTCGCCGCTTTGGCTGATCTGCCACAACGCCATGGCGACGGCCGACGGCGCCGGGACGACGATCTTCGGGATTTCGAAGACGCGGACGGCGAGCTCCCATCCGCCGACGCTGGCGACGAACAGGACCAGCGACAGCGGCACTTCTGGCCGTTGACGGATGGCCAGAACGAGGCGGCGGAGCGTCATCCGTCGAGCCCTCCCTGCGCCTGGAAATGCCGGCGGATGGCCTCGACATAGCCGCCGAAATGCGCCGAGTTGATCATCGCCAATTGTCGCGGACGCGGCAGGTCGACGCCGATGATCTCGGTGATGCGGCCGGGCCGCGGCGACATGACGATCACCCGGTCGGCGAGGAACACCGCCTCGGGGATGCTGTGGGTGACCAGGAGGACGGTCTTGCGGCTCTCGTCCCAGATGCGCAGCAGCTCGAGATTCATCGTTTCGCGCGTCATGGCATCGAGCGCCCCGAACGGCTCGTCCATGAGCAGGAACGCGGGATCGTGGACCAGCGCCCGGCAGATCCCGACGCGCTGCTGCATCCCGCCCGAGAGCTCGTTCGGATATTTCTGCTCGAAGCCCTGCAGGCCGACGAGCTTGATGTAGTCGCGGGCCCGGCGCTCGAAGGCGGCGCGGTCGCGCTGCTGGAGCTCGATTGGCAGCATGACGTTCTGCAGCACCGTCCGCCACGGCAACAGCACCGGCGACTGGAACACGACGCCGACGTCGCGGCTGGGCCCATCCACGGCCTTGCCGCGCAGCCGGACGTCTCCGGCACTGCGCCTGAGGATTCCGGCCAGGATCTTCAGGAGCGTGGTCTTGCCGCAGCCGCTCGGCCCCACGACGGTGACGAACTCGCCCTCCCCGATCGCGAAACTTACGTTCTTCAAGGCCTCGATGTCGGCCCCTTCGAGCGTCTTGTAGATCTTGTCCAGATGCGAGACCGCGACGACCCGCGCCATGGCACTGGTTCCCGCAACGCCGCCGGCGCCGCGCTGGGTAGTTTCGACACTCTGCACCGCTACTGGACCGGACAGCTCGCGGCCTGGGCGCGCACCGCATTGGCGTCGAAATTGTTGATCTTCTCGTAGAGGCCGGGAATTCCGTTCATGTAGGTCTGCGGCGGGAGTTCCTTCTCGATCTGCTTCGCCTCGAGCATGAAGCGCTGGATGCGGCCATAAGCCTCGGGTGTGGCGTTGCCCCACAGCTTGCCGCCGTTCATGGCGTGTGCGTCGCGCATCGAGTCGAGCTGCGCCTGCTGGTTTTTCATGTCCGCCTTGATCAAGGTCGCCTCGTCGGCGCCGGTGGGCTTGGTGCTCGGCCAGTACTTCCAATGCAGCTGCCGCGCGCAGTCCGGGTTGGCGAAGACGAACTCCGACGCCTTGGCGGCACCGCGGGCAATCGCCTCGACCATGGCCGGGTCGCTGTCGATGGTCTTCTTCAGCGTCGAAAACGTGAAATCGGGATAGGTCCGCCAGTCCGGCCCGATCAGGTAGCGCAGCTTGAGGCCGGCGTTCTCGAACGTCGCCTGGGCCGCCGCCCAGAACAGCAGGCCCTGGACTTTGTTCGTCTGCAACGCGTCGACCGGCGGTGCGCCGAGACCGACCGCGACCATGCCGACGTCCTTCTCGGGATCCATCCCGCTGGCGCGGAAATAGGACTTCATGAAGAACACGCCGCCGGTAGCGAGACTGAACACGCCCACCGTCTTGCCTTTGAGGTCCTTCACATCCTTGATCGGGCCCTGGTCGAGAACGGAGATCGACCAGTCGATGACCCCGTTGTTCATCACCACGCGCGCCGGGATGTCGTTCACGACGTTGGCCTGGATGACCACGCTCGAGTTCAGCTGGGCGAACTCGGCGTTGCCGGCGACCATCTGCTGCAGGGCCTGCAGCGACGCGCCAACCGGCAGCACCTCGACATCGTAGCCCTCGTCCTTCCAGTAGCCGAGATCGAGGGGCAGGGTCAGCCACGGATAGCCGACGTTCAGATTCGTCGTGCCCACCGCGATGCGCACCTTCTTCAGCGGCTTTGCCTGGGCAATGCTGTCGTCGCTGAGCGCTGGCTGCGCAAACCACAGCGCAGTCGCGGCCGCCAGAAGCCCCGGGATCAATCGGCGAAACACGGTCATTCTTCTCCCCCTCTTTGCCGGACTTATGTGTTTCACATTGAGTTCGGCGTTAAAAAAGTTTAGCACGTTCCGTGCCAACCGCCAGACGCTTGCACAATCGGGGGAGTCCGCGCCTTGCCGTCACCGAACGCTCTGATTGAAAAAATGCCGAAAGCCGAGCTGCACATGCATCTCGAAGGCTCCATCGAGCCCGATCTCATGTTCAAGCTGGCGCGGCGAAACCGCATCGCCCTCAAGTACGGCAGCGAGGCGGAACTGCGGGCGGCCTACAACTTCACGAATCTTCAGAGCTTCCTCGACATCTACTACGCCGGCCTCACGGTGCTGCTGACAGAAGAGGACTTCCACGACATGACCGCGGCCTATTGCGCGCGGGTTCGCGAGGACAACGTCGTGCACACCGAGGTGTTCATCAGCCCGCAGGCGCATACCCGCCGCGGCGTTCCATTCCAGGCGATGTTTCGCGGAATCGACGCGGCGCTAAAGGACGCCGAGCGCAACCTCAAGATGAGCACGCGCCTGATCATCGGGTTCCAACGGCAATATCCGGAGGAGGATGCGTTTGCGGCGGTGGAGGAGGCGCTGCCGTTTCGCGACCGCATCGCCGGCATCGGACTCGGCGGGCCGGAGGTCGGCAACCCGCCCCAGAAATTCGCCCGCGTCTTCGCCCGCGCCCGCGACCTTGGCTGGAAGACGATGGCACATGCCGGCGAGGAAGGCCCTGCGTCTTACGTCGCCGACACGGTCGATGTGCTGAAGGTCGACCGCATCGACCACGGGGTGCGGTGCGAAGAGGACCCGGCCCTGGTCACGCGACTGGCGAAATCCGGAATCCCGCTCACCGTGTGCCCGATCTCGAATGTGAAGCTGCGCGTCTTTCCGGATCTTGCCGCGCACAATCTCGGGCGGCTGCTCAAAGCCGGGCTGTGCGTGACCGTCAACTCGGACGATCCGTCCTATTTCGACGGCTACATGACCAAGAATTTCGCCGCGATCCAGGCGGCGCTTGGCCTGTCCACGGACGACGTCTATCGGCTGGCGCGAAACGGCTTCGTGGCCGCGTTCCTCAGCGACGCGGAGCGGGAGCGGTATATTGCCGCCCTCGACGCGCATTGGCGCGTCCACGGCGCCGCGCTTCCGCCGCTGCAATAAGTCGCCGCGGTGGCCGCCCTCATTCGGCGGCCTGGCTCACCGGCTTCGATAGGCAGGCCACCACCTCGTCCGTGCTCATCACGTCGGCGAAGTTCGCCAGCATGATCCCCAAGGTCGCGTTGTGCGCCTCGTCGGTATGGGTGGCGGTGCCGTCGGAGACGAAGATGACCTTGTAGTTCAGCATCATCGCGTCGCGGGCCGTGGACTCGCAGCAGACATCGGTGGCGGTCCCGGTGATGATCAGAGTGTCGATCTTCCGCGCCTGCAGAACGGGATGCAGATCGGACGAACCCTGGACGAAGGCGCCGAAGCGAGTCTTTTTCACCTTGAGGTCCGCCGGCAGCACCTCGAGCCCCGGCCACAGCGAATGCCCGTAGCTGCCGTCGGCAAACGCCTCGTCCATCCGGGCGGCGCGCTTGTCGCCCGACATGTACTTGAACCAGTTCGACCACGTCGCCTTGGCATCGGCGTTGATGGTGTTCTGGATATAGACGACCTGGCCGCCGGCTTTGCGCAGCGCCGCACTGACGCGATTGACGTTGGGCACGATGTCGCGGGCGGTCGGAATCTCGGCCGGCTGTCCGGGCGCCATGAACCCGTTCTGGAGATCGACCACGATATGCGCCGTGCGCGCCGGATCGATGTCGGTGAAAACGTGAAGGTTGTCGCGGCGCTTCAGGACCCGGTCGATCGCACCCTGCGGGATCGCGATTTTATGCATGCGGCTTCTCCTTTATCTGCGCTCGGCCCCAAGATGCTGAGTGAAGGGCGGCACAGACGGGTTGGCAAGGCTTTTTTGCCGGCCCCCGTTCGGTGCCCGCAATGTCCATACCGCGGACAACAGGCTCATCTTTGTCCAGGGCGGGCGGCATCACCGCGCGGCCATATTGACACTCCGCCGCGGTGCTGGTCGGATGGCCATGCTTGCATTTGCAAACGTTTGAACGCGAAGCAGGCGGCAAGGGAGGCGCGCGACGGTGGTATGACCTATCAGTCCGAGCACATCACAGTGAACGGCGCCCGCATTCATCTGCGACGTGCCGGAAGCGGCGCGCCGCTGCTGTTCCTGCACGGCGCGGCCGGAGTCACCGCCTGGCTGCCCTACTTCGAAGAATTGGCAAAGACCCGGACCTTGCTGGTCCCGGATCATCCCGGCTTCGGTGAATCCGATACGCCCGCCTGGCTGTTTGGGATCGGCGACATCGCTTACTTCTATCTCGACTTCATCGACCATTTGGGCCTCAGCGAGCTCGACATCATCGGCCATTCGCTGGGCGGATGGATCGCGGCCGAAATCGCCGCGCGCAATGCCGGGGCGCTGCGCTCGCTGACCCTGCTGGCCCCCGCCGGGGCCCGGGTCAAAGGCGTCCTCTCCGGCGACGTGTTCATGTGGTCACCCGAGGAGCGGGCCAACAATCTCGTTCACGCGCCCGCCCTTGCAGCGCAGATGCTGGCCGCGGCGGCCGCCAATCCCGACCAGATGAAGGCGCAGCTCAAGAACAGCTACGGCGCCGCCCGCCTGGGCTGGCAGCCGCGTTTCTTCAATCCGGAGCTGCAGCGCTGGCTGCATCGCATCAACATCCCCGTGCAGCTGATCTGGGGCGAGAATGACAAAGTGCTGCCTGTCGAGTTCGCAAAGGCGTGGACCGACGCGCTGCCTAAGGCGCGGCTGACCAAGCTCCCTCAATGCGGGCACCTGCCGCACGTGGAACGGACGGCCGAGACGCTCGCGGCGACCCAGGCCTTTCTGCGCGAGGTGGCGGCATGAAGTTCTATGCCTTTCATCTCATGCCGTATCGGGTGCTCGATCTCGCCGGCGCGGCCAAATATCGCTCCCCCTGGGTTGCGCTGCCGAACGAGTTCTACGACCCCGCAAAGGGCGCCGACCTCTATCGCGAATACATCGAACAGATGGTGTTCGCGGCGAAGCTCGGCTTCGACGGCATCTGCGTCAACGAGCACCACCAGACCGCCTACGGCATGATGCCGGCGCCCAATCTGCTGGCGAGCATCCTGATCGAGCGCACCCGCGACCTCGACGTGAAGGTCGCGATCCTCGGCCGCGCCCTGCCGCTGGTGAGCAATCCGCTCACCATCGCCGAGGAATTCGCGATGCTCGACAACATCTCGAAGGGACGGGTCATCACCGGCTTCGTGCGCGGCATCGGCTCCGAATATCACACGATGGGCGTGAACCCGATCTTCTCGCACGACCGTTTCCACGAGGCGCATGATCTGATCGTCCGCGCGTGGAGCGAGAAGGGTCCCTTCGCCTTCGAAGGCGAGCATTTCAATTTCCGCTACGTGAACGTCTGGCCGCGGCCGTACCAGAAGCCGCATCCCCCGATCTGGATCCCCTCGCAGGGCTCGCGGGAGACCATCGACTGGGCCGCCGACCCCAAGCGCAAATACCCGTTCATCATCACGTTTGCCCCGCTGGCCACCGTGCTGAAGAACCATCAGCTCTACAAGGAAGCCGGCGGGAAACACGGCTACGAGGTGTCGGGCGATCAGCTCGGCTGGGCGCTGCCGATCTACGTGGCCGAAACCGATGAGATCGCCAAGCGCGAATCGGGGCGGCACGTCGAGGCGCTGTTCAACAGTTTCCTGCGCATGACGCCCGAAATGCTGTTCCCACCCGGCTACACGTCCATGGAGTCATTCCTCACGATCATGGCGGCGCGCAAGGGCACGGCTTTCAAGGCGCAGACGGTGGACGAGCTGCTGGCGTTGGGGACGTTCATCTGCGGCAGTCCGGCGACCGTGCGGGCGAAGCTCGAAGAGGCGCATGCCCAGAGCGGCTACAAAAAGCTGATCTGCATGCTGCAGTTCGGCACCCTGCCGGACGAGCTGGTCCGCAAGAGCACGGAGATGTTCGCCGCCGAGGTCATGCCGAAGCTGCGGACACTCTGACGCCGCGGCGCAAAACGACGCGAGACAGCACAGGGAGGGGTCGATGTCCAAGATGATCAGCCGACTATCGGCAGTGGACGCCTATCTCGGCATCTGACTTACGGCAGCACGACGAAATTCGTAAAGCCGCCGTCGCCGTCGCCAAGCGCGGCAATCGCGTCGTTGACCTTGGCCAGCGGAAAGCGCCGATGCTCGAAGTGCGAGAGATCGAGCGTGCCCGCCCCCGCCATGGCGGCCAGATCGTCGCCTTCGGCGGTGGTGAACCAGCGCGATCCCATGAGCTGGGCGTTGTAGTCGCGCAGGAAGCTCGCATCGAGCGTCAGGGCCGCCGAGACGCCGCCGGGATCGGCGCCGCGCCCGCCGACCCGCAACGCGCGGAACCCGTCCATCATGGCGCTGGGCGGCGATTGTGGCGACAAGGCATCGATGACCGCGTCGACGCCGTCGCCGTCGGTGTGCGTCAGCGCCCAGTCGCGGATCGGCTGCCCGCCGACCGCGAGCACCTCGATCCGATCTGGGGCCAGCGCCTTGACCCGCTCGAGCAACGGCTGCCTCCGCCCGGTGCCGAGAATCTTGGTCGCTCCCATCGCCAAGCCAACCAGCGCGCCGCACAAGCCAAGCGTTCCGCCGATGCCGTTGATGAGCACCGTCCGGCCCGGACCGACGCCGGTCTTGCGCATGGCCGAATAGGCCGTGCCGAGATAGCCGAACCGCGCGGCGGCTTCGAAGGGCACATTGTCGGGCAGCTTCACCAGCGCCGACTGCGGTGCGGTGAGATATTCCGACAGCCCGCCATAGGGGTAGGCGTCGAGAATCTTTCGCCCCAGCGGCCCCCGTCCAAAGTAGCCCTGATAGGTGAAGCTGCGGCAGCTGATCGGGTCGCCGCCGCGGCAGGCGCGACACGATCCGCAGCTGCGCGCCGGATTGACATACACGCGCTCCCCGGGCTTCACCGCGAACACCTGGCTGCCGACCTCGGCGATCACGCCCGCCGCGTCGAGACCAAAGCTCGCCGGCAGTTTGGGCAGCGGCTTGTCGGGGAACCATTGCGGCCAATGCTTCAGGATGTTCCGCAGATTGGGAACGATGTTGCACGCCTTCACCGCGACCAAAACGTCTGTCGGCCCGGGAACCGGGATCGGAAGGGTGTCCAGGCGCAATGGGGCGCCGATCTCATGCATCCGCGCCGTGATCATCGTCTTCATCCGTCTCCTCCGCGCCTCAGCGCAAAACGACAAGACCGTCGGCGGCGCGCACCCCCTGCCCTTTCGGCAACACAAAGAGCGGATTGATCTCCGCTTCGACGAGGCGATCGCCGAGCACGGCGATCATCCGCGAGAACGACACGATGGCGCCGGCCAGCGCGTCGATATCCGCCGGCGGGCGGCCGCGGAAGCCTTTCAGCAGTGCGGCGCTCTTGAGCTCCTCGATCATGTCGACGGCGTCGCCGGGTGAGATCGGTGGGAGCCGGATTGCCGTATCCTGGAAGACTTCGGCGGCGACACCGCCGAAGCCGAGCAGGATCGCCGACCCCAGCTGTGGATCGCGATGAAAGCCCAGGATCAGCTCGGCACCGTCGCGGATTTGTTCCTGCACCAGGAAGCCTTCGATCTTCGCGGTGGTCGATCTGGCGACCGCGGTCCGCATCGCCTCGCAGCGCTGCGCCACGTCCCGCGGATCGACATCGACCGCCACACCGCCCACCTCGGACTTGTGCGTGATCTCGCGCGACAGGATCTTCAGCACCACCGGTCCGTCCAGCCCGCGCGCCGCATCCGCCGCAGCCGCTGGCGTGTCGGCCACGAATTCGCGCACGCTCGGAATGCCGAACCGCTGAAACAGGCGTTTGCTTTCGGCTTCGTTCAGGGGTCCCGAGGGAAGACGGAGATCGTCGATCCGCGCCGGCGCGGCTTCAGGCGACGCGGCCGAAGGGCCGGAGCCTGTCGCCCGCAACAGTCCCGAAAGAGCCGCGGCGCACGCTTCGGGCGCGCTGTACGCCGGAACGCCGTGGCGGTTGAGGTGCTTGATAATGTTGGGCGCGTCCGGACTCACATAGACGAGGAGCGGCTTGGGACTGCCGGGCAGGGCCTCCAGCACCGGCTTGGCGACGAGATCGGGGCGCGCGATTCCCGACGAGCCGACGATCATAATTACGGCGTCGTAGGTCGGGCTGGCGAACAGCGTGTCGATCACGCTGCGGAACAGATCGGGCCGCAGGCCCGCCAAGGTGACATCGATCGGGTTGCGGTCGAGCACCGCGTCGCGGATGTCGAGCGCCGTCAGCCGCCCGGCAGTCGCCGCGTCCGGCTGCGGGGTCTCCAGGCCAGCCATGCCGCAGGCGTCGGCGACCAGGGTCGCGGCCCCGCCAGTGGACGTGACGATGGCCACCCGCGGCCCGTTGAGCTTTCGGCCAGTCGCCAGCGCCTGCGGGATGTCGAGGAGGTCGGCGAAGGTCGTGGCGCGGATGACGCCAGTCTGTTTGAAGAATGCGTCATAGACCCGGTCCGCCCCAGCCAGCGCCCCGGTGTGCGACACCGCCGAGCGAATCCCGGATTCGGAGCGCCCGACTTTGAACGCGACGATCGGCTTGCCGGCGGCAGCGGCCTTCTCGGCCGCAGCGCGAAAGCGTGGCGCGTCGCGCAAGCCCTCCAGATAGAGCGCGATGACCGACGTTGCGGCATCCTCGGTCAGGTAATCGAGACAATCCGCAACCTCGATGTCAACCTCGTTGCCGGTGGCGACGAGCTTCGACAAACCGATGCCGCGGCCGGCGGCGCGCGACAGCAGCGAGCCGAGGATGCCGCCGCTTTGCGAGATCACGGCGATCGACCCAGTCGCGAGCTCCTCGAGTTCCAGAGCACCGCTGGCCGACAGCGTAATGCGATCGGTGAGGTTGACCAGCCCGATCGTGTTCGGGCCGAGAATCCGCATGGCGCCGGCCGCGTCTTTGAGCTTCTGCTGCCGCTCCTGGCCGTCGGGTCCGGCTTCGCCGAAGCCGCTGGCCAGGACGATCGCGGCGGCGGTGCCGACGGCAGCCAGTTGCCGCACGGCGTCGAGGCTGTGCTCGGCCGGCAGCAGGACAATGCCGACATCCGGTGCGGCAGGCAGCGAAGCGACGTCGCGATAGCAGGTCAGGCCGGCAATCGTGTCGTAGCGCGGGTTGATCGGATAGAGGCGGCCGCCAAAGCCGTGTTTCTGCAGATAGGCGATCGGCCGTCCGGTCAGCTTCCCGGGATCCGACGAGGCGCCGATGACCGCCACACTCTGCGGACGAAATAGCCGGCCGAGGGCGCTCATAGACGTTTGCCGTGGTTCGCGCGATCAACACCCCCATCCCAACCCTCCCCCGTCGAGGGGGAGGGAGTAAGAATTTGCGGCGCGATTCTGTTCCCTCCCCCCTTGCGGGGGAGGGTCAGGGAGGGGGGTGCAACGCGCATTCGCAACGTCCGAACTATCGCGACGGCTTGCTCTTGTTGAGAAACGCGGCCACGGCGTCCTGATGCTCGGCGGTGGTGTAGCAGATCGCCTGCGCCTCGCGCCCGAGCGCCAGCGCCTGTTCGTCGGTCAGCTCGAACGTCTGGTCGAGAATTGCCTTGCTCAGCGCCAGTGCCGTCGGTGAGCCGTGGCTCAGCTCGCGCGCCCAGTCGCGCGCGTCCTTCAGGAGATCGGCGGCACCGGTCACGCGGTCGGCGAGGCCAATGGCGAGCGCCTCCGGCGCCTCGACGCGGCGGCCGGTGAAGATCAGCTCCTTGGCGCGGCTGAGGCCGACACGGCGCGGCAGGAAATACATGCCGCCGCCGTCGGGGACCAGCCCGCGCAGGATGAAGCTCATGGTGAACATCGCGGCTTCGGACGCGATGATGAAATCGCAGCACAGCGCCAGGTCGCAGCCGAGCCCGGCCGCGGGGCCGTTCACGGCGGCAATGGTCGGCTTCGGCAGCTTGTGCAGCTTGCCGACGATTTGATGCAGCCGCACCTGGCGCCGCCAGCCGTTGAAGGCGACTTGCCCCGCCGGCGCCTTCAGGCGCTTCTGCATGCCGGCAATGTCGCCGCCGGCGCAAAAGGCGCTGCCGTTGCCGGTGAGCACGACCGCGCGCACCGCCTCGTCATCGGCGATGCGGTCGAGGACCGTTTCGAGCTCGCCACGCATCCGGTCGTCGATGGCGTTGCGGACGTCCGGCCGGTTGAGCGCCACGGTCGCAATCCCGTCGTCGATCGACAGCTCGATTCGGGGCGCACCGGTTGAAGCGTCGGTCATGTCAGAACTCCGTCATTGCGGCTCGATATGCGCGGCCTGGACCACGTCGCGCCAGCGCGCCTCCTCGCCCCGGACATAGCGGTCCAGCTCGTCCGGCGAGCCGACCGCCACGGTGAGGCCTTCGACCGTCTCCAGCTTCTTGAAGCCGTCCGATTTTACGGCTTCGGCGGCCGACTTGTTCAGGCGCGCGACCACGTCGCGCGGCGTGCCCGATGGCGCGTAAAGCCCGTACCAGCTCTCGGCCACATAGCCGGGCACGCCGGCTTCGGCGATGGTCGGCAGATCGGGGACCGCCGGTGAACGTTTGGCCGAGGTTACCGCGAGCGCCCGCAGCTGTTCCGCCTGAATATAGGAGCTGACGCTGGCGACAGTCGTGAACATGGCGTCGATCTGGCCGGCCATCAGATCGGTCAGCGCCGCCGCCGCCCCCTGGTAGGCGACATGGGTCAGGTCGACCTTGCCCAGATATTTGAACAGCTCACCGGCGAGATGCGCCGAAGTGCCGATCCCGAACGAGCCGTAGTTCAGCTTGCCCGGATTGGCCTTCGCCGCCGCGAGCAGATCCTGGACCGTCTTGAACCGGCTGTTCGGATTGACCACCAGGATGTTGTAGGAGCGCGCGACGAGCGCCACCGGCTGAAACGCCTTGTCGGTGTCGTAGGGTAGCGACGCCTTGAGGCTCGGGTTCACCGCGTGCGCGAATGTCGCCATCACGAGGGTGTAGCCGTCAGCCGGCGCGTTCGCGACCTGGGCGGTGCCGAGGATGGTGCCGCCGCCTGGTTTATTTTCGATAACGACCGGTTGACCGAGATCCTTGGACATGCCGGAGCCCAATGTGCGTGAGATGATGTCGGTGCCGCCGCCGGGCGGAAACGGCACCACGATGCGGACCGGCCGGTCGGGATAGGCGGCGGCGGGGCCAACGAACGCCAGAAAAAGCGCCAATGCGCTGAGGGTCTTCGAAACTCGAATCATGCCATCATGCCAAGACTGGTGGAGCGGAGCGGAGACCGAAGCGTTTACTCCGCTGCCGCGGCTTTGGCGATGGACAAATGGCCCAGCAGCGAGTCGATGTTGGGCAGCCGGTCGAGGCTCTGCGCCGCCGCAAACGCGTCGTCGAGCCGTTCGGCCGGAAGAATGCCGGCGCCGCACTCCATGAACTTCTGCCGCAGCCGTTCGTGAGAGAACCAGCGCTGCGGCTTGCCCATCGCGAGCTCGACGAGCTTTTCGCGCCGGCTCCCGTCGTCCAGGGTGAAGGACACGACCGACGCAAACTCCCCACTGTGGCGCACCCGGTCGTCCACCTCCATTTGCGTGCGGCCGATCAGATCGGCGATTTGCGGACGCGCGAGCTTGGCCTCGGTGAAGGTCGAAAGATCGACCTGCCCGTCCATCAGCGCCGAGGCAATGCAGTAGTGCATGCTGAACTTGCCTTCGAGGAGCGTGCTCGGCTTGACGTGGATCAGCGGCTCCAGCGACATCTCGGCCACCCCGGCACGGATCGAGCGGATGCGATCGATGGCGCCCCCGATCTCCTGGCGCAGCAGCAGCGCCGCCTCGATGCCGGTATGGGTCGCGGCACAGCTCGGGAACGGCTTCAGGCCGATGCCGAACTCGCTCAGGATTTCGAACGGCTCGCCCCAGTTGCGAAATTCCTCCCACCTGATGGCGCGGCCGGCGTTGAAGGTCTGCGCGAAGCCGAACCTGTGGGTTAGCGCCTCGGCGCTGGCGGTGAAGCCCTCGCGCGCCAGCTTGACCGCCAGCACCGCGTTCCGCGCCGCATAGCCGGCGTGGAGCGGCTTGGTCATGGTCCCGAAATTGGCGCGGAGGCCGGACGACGCCGAGGCGGCCATGCCGATCGCCGAGCTCAGCTGCGCCGGGGTCAGCTTCAGCAGCCGTGCGGCCGCGATAGCGGCGGCGATGCTTCCGAACGTCGAGGTGGCGTGCCAGCCGGCGCGATAATGCGTCGTGTTCAGCGCCCGGCCGAGCTTGCCGAAGATCTCCAGCCCGACGATATAGGCGGTGACGATGTCGCGCCCGGTCGACCGGGCCTCCGCAGCCAGCGCGAACAGCGCCGGCATCAGCACTGTCGACGGATGGCTGTAGGCGGGGTGCGTCACGTCGTCGTAATCGAGCGCGTGGGTGATCGTGCCATTGTAGAGCGCCGCATCCGCCGGAGCCGCCGTCCGGCCGGCTCCGAGCAACGCCGCGCCGCCGGCCGCCGACCCCGGGCCGATGCCCAACGCCCGCAGGATCGGCAGTGCCACCTCGGAGACGCTGCCGGCCAGCGCGCAGGCGAGGGCATCGGTCATCGCATCGACGGCCTTGCGCCGCGCCTCGTCGGGGACGTCCGCGTCGGCGAGGCCCAGCGCAAAGCTCGCGAGATCCGGCCAGCGGGATGGGGATGCCATGTCACGCCTCCTTGGATGGCGACAGCCTAGCTGCCGATGCGGCCATAGGCCACCGGGAAGAACGTCTCCTTCCAGTGCTCGGGCGACTGGCCGAGCATGCCGATCTTCTTCATGAAGTCGGCGAAGCGCTTCAAGCCGTGCGGCGCCACGTCGAACTCGGTCGAGCCGTCGCCCAGCATCTCCTGGACGTCGTTCTTCGACAGCTTCGAGTTCTCGGACGCGATATAGATCTCCGCGGCGCGGGCGCGATTGGCGCGGATGAAATGCATCGCGTCATCCAGCGCCAAATAGAGGGCGCGCGTGACCTTGGGGTTGTCCTCGACGAACTTGCGGGCACCGCCGAGGATGACGCCGGTCGCCTCCTCGCCGTCCAGGATCTCGCGGGCTGTCGCCACGGCGTGGATGCGGCTGTCGCGCAGCAGGAACTGCTGGAACGGCGGCGTGGACACATAACCGCTGATCGTGTTCCCCGACAGCAGCGCGTTTGCCGAATCGGGATGCGGCAGCGCCACCATCATCGTGTCGAAATGCGACACGTTGCCGGGGCCGTAAAGCTTTTCCGAAGCCATTTTCAGAAGGATCGCCTGCGGCGAGTTCGTCGCCGGCAGCGATATCCGGTCGTCGTCGCCGAAATCCTTGAGGCTCTTGATCGCCGGCTTGTTGGTGACGACGACGAACGCATTGCGGCCGAAGGCGGCAACGCCGCGCACGTCCTGGCGGCCGCGCGTCTTGTCCCACACGATCAGCATACCCGGCAATCCATAGGCGCCGAGGTCGACGTTGCCGGAGAGCACCGCGTCGTTGATGGCCGTCGAGCCGCTGAACCGGCTGATCGTCACCTTGACCGCGCCGAGCCCTTCGGCTTCGGCCCGCTTGTCGATGAACTTCTCTTCCACCGCGACGGTCGCCGGCAGATAGATGAACCCGAACTGCAGCCCGATCCTCAGTTCGTTGACCTCGGCCCGCGCCCCCGCCGCGGCGCCGAGCACGGCCATCATCAGCACGACCAGTGCCGTGATCTTCCGCATCGTATCCTCCCCTCGCAGCTTATTCGTTCAAGTCCGACGCTGATCGAATCGGCGGTCGAACACGTGTTCGGCGATCCGGTTCTTCATCATCTCGACGGAGCCGCCCGCGATCATCCACCCGCGGGTGCGGCGCATGCAATACTCGGCGAGCGACTCGCGGCTGTAGCCGAGACCGCCCATGACCTGCACCGCCTCGTTCGCCACCTCGAACCCCGCCTGGTTGCAATACGCTTTCGCGGCGGCGGTCTCATACGCGGACGGCAGGCCGTTCTCGTCGGCATTGGCGGCGGCGCGATAAAGCAGCAACTGGGCGGCATCGAGCTTCATCGCCATATCGGCGAACTTCCACTGCAGCCCCTGGAAGTCGCAGAGCGGCCGGCCGAACTGGCGGCGGGACAGGGCGTGCTCGCGGGCGAGATTGAACGCATGCCGGCCGAGCGCCAGCGACCGCGCCGCGTTGCCGATGCGCTCGACATTGAAGCCGGCGATCTGCTTCTTGAAGCCCCCCGCCCCCAACAGGACGTTCTCTGCCGGGATACGGCAGTCCTCGAAATAGAGCTGACGCCACTCTTCGTCGCTCATGAAGGCCGATGGCCGCCCGATGGTGAACCCCGGCGTCCCGCGCTCCACCACCACCGAGCCGATGCCCTCGACACCCGGGCCGAAGCGCACATAGACCAGGAACAGCGCCGCGTCGGCACTGTGGGTCGAGAACACCTTGCTGCCGCTGATCACGTAGCCGCCGCCCTCGGGGCGGGCGGTCGTCTGGAGATCTGTGACGGCCGAGCCCGCCTCCGGCTCGCTCATGCCGAGGCTGATCACCGCGCGCCCGGCGAGCAGGTCGGGCAGGAACCGCTTCTTCTGCGCCGGGTTGGCATATTCAGCCAAGGTGCGGATCGGACCGAAATTGCCGGCCTGGATGACGTCGGCGCTGCGCGGGCACGCCAGCGCCACCTGCTCGATCGCGATCACTGCATCGAACAGCGAGCCACCTTGCCCGCCATCGGCCTCGGGCAGCGTGATACCGAGGAGCCCCTGGTCCGCCGCCATTTTGGCGACATCGAACGGAAAGCGCGGATCGTGGGCGCGCTTCAACGCGTCGGCAGGGAGGCGGGTCTGCGCAAAGCGCCGGACCGCTTCAGTAAACAGACGCTGCCCTTCGCTGAGCGTGAAATCCATGGCGCCTCGGCCGCGAGTGTAGCAGCTAATCGCGGTTTTCGGACGCGCCAGCCGGACGGCAAGCTGGCCAATATCGAGTTCGAGACGATCGCGCGGGTGAAAGACCCGTGGAAGGAATTCAACCCGCCGAAGTAACGGGCGCCACAAACCTTGACCCCTCCGGGGGGGACCGGAGGGGTCAGGTTCAGGACGACGGATCAGGCGCGCTGGCGCGCCGACACGTCGGCAATGGCACGGTCGACCTTTTCGATCCAGGTGCGCACGCTCACGGCTTCCGTGTGCGGCAAGGCGCGCCGGTAGGTATCAAGAAAGGTCCGCAGGCGAATACGCAACGCCCGCAGCCGGTCGGGCCGGACCAGCCGCGACTGGATGGCCGGGGCGGTCAGTCCGGCGCGCTGGATCTCATTTTTGAGCTTGGCCAATTCTTCGTTCACCGTCTCCTCCTTAGTCACTGATTTTTAAAGGTCTTTTTAAGCCCTCAGGGTTCACCCGGGGCGCAGCCTAGCGTGCCGCCCGAGGGCGTGGACTCCCATTAAAACCTGAGTTTCGTCCAGGAAAACACCTAGATTTTGGCACGAATTGCGCCCGGTGGAGAGGGCTGCGTCATTTTGTTAAGGTCCCGCCCACGAGACGGTGTGTCGAGTCGGGTCGCCGCAGCCGAACGGGAGGCCACATGGTCGGGCGGAGTGTCGCCTGGATCCTGCTGTTGCTGGCGCTGATCGCGGCCGGCCACGACGGCCTGATCTATCTGAAAACCGGCGCCTACAGTCCGACTGAGATCGGCGCGCTGTGGTACACGATCGACCGCGGGTCGCTGAACCTCGTCCAGGCGGTGATCGAGCGCTACATTCACCCGTTCCTGTGGCAGGACGTCATCTTTCCGCTGCTGGTCTGGCCGGCATGGCTGGTGCTGATCGGCTTGGCGGTGATCCTGGGGATTCTGTCCGGCAGGCGCAGGCGCAAACGCAAGAGCGGGTTTGGGTAAGAAGCGGTCAGCCTTCAGCTTGTCAGCTATCAGAAGAGCCGTGCCTGGCCGATTGCTGACGGCTGATAGCTGACGGCTATCCCAGCTAATCCTCGCGCGCTTTGAGCGCCGCGAAGAAGGCGGACTGCGGAATGTCGACCTTGCCGAACTGGCGCATGCGCTTTTTGCCTTCCTTCTGCTTCTCGAGCAGCTTGCGCTTGCGGGTGACGTCGCCGCCGTAGCACTTCGCGGTCACGTCCTTGCGCAAGGCGCTCACCGTCTCGCGCGCGATGATCCGCCCGCCGATCGCCGCCTGGATGGCGATCTTGAACAGCTGCTGCGGGATCAGTTCCTTCAACTTCACGCACAAGATGCGCCCGCGGCTCTCGGCGTGCGCCCGGTGCACGATCATCGAGAGCGCGTCGACCGGCTCGGCGTTGACCAGGATGCTGAGCTTGACCACGTCGCCCTGCTGATAGCCATCGATCTGGTAGTCGAAGCTGGCGTAGCCCCGGCTCACCGACTTCAGGCGGTCGTAGAAATCGAACACCACCTCGTTGAGCGGCAGCTTGTACACCAGCATGGCGCGGTTGCCGGCATAGGTCAGGTTCTCCTGCACGCCGCGGCGGTCCTCGCACAACTTCAACACGGAACCCAGATACTCGTCGGGTACCAGGATGGTCGCCTTGATCCACGGCTCCTCGATGTGATCGATCCGCACCGGGTCTGGCATGTCGACCGGGTTGTAGAGATCCATCACCTCGCCGTTGGTCATATGGACCTTGTAGACAACCGACGGCGCCGTCGCGATCAGGTCGAGGTTGAACTCGCGTTCCAGCCGCTCCTGGATGATCTCGAGATGCAACAGGCCGAGGAAGCCGCAGCGGAAGCCAAAGCCGAGGGCGGCTGACGATTCCGGCTCGTAGACGAAGCTCGCGTCGTTCAGGTGAAGCTTGGCCAGGCTCTCGCGCAGCCGCTCGAAATCCGCCGAGTCCACTGGAAACAGGCCGCAGAACACCACAGGCAGGCTGGGCTTGAAGCCGGGCAGCGGCTCGGCCGCGAGGCGGCGCTCTTCCGTGATCGTATCGCCCACGCGGCAGTCGGCGACGCTCTTGATGCCGGCGGTGATGAAGCCGATCTCGCCCGGCCCGAGCTCGGGCATCTCCGTGTTCTTCGGCGTGAACACGCCGACGCGCTCGATCTCGTGGGTGACGCCCGTCGCCATCATGCGCACCTTGAGCCCCTTGGCGAGCTTACCGTCCTTGACCCGCACCAGCACGACCACGCCGAGATAGGCGTCGTACCAGGAATCGACCAGCAGCGCCTTGAGCGGCGCCGCCGCGTCACCCTTGGGCGGCGGCAGGCGCTTGACCAGCGCCTCCAGCACGTCATCGATGCCGATGCCGGTCTTGGCCGAGATCGGAATGGCCTCCGAGGCATCGAGTCCGATGACGTCCTCGATCTGCTGCTTGACCCGCTCGGGCTCGGCCGCCGGCAGATCGATCTTGTTCAAGACGGGAATGATCTCATGCCCGGCGTCGATGGCCTGATAGACATTGGCGAGAGTCTGCGCCTCGACACCCTGGCTGGCATCGACCACCAGGATCGAGCCTTCGCACGCGGCGAGGCTGCGGCTCACCTCATAGGCGAAGTCGACATGGCCGGGCGTGTCCATCAGATTCAGCACGTAGTCCTGGCCGTCGCGCGCGCGGTAGTTGAGGCGCACCGTCTGCGCCTTGATGGTGATGCCGCGTTCGCGCTCGATATCCATCGAATCGAGCATCTGCTCGCGCATGTCGCGCTCCGCGACCGCGCCGCAGCTCTGGATCAGGCGGTCGGCCAGGGTCGATTTGCCATGGTCGATATGCGCAATGATCGCAAAATTGCGGATGCGGCTGAGGTCGGTCATCGCGGCGGTGGCCGGGTGCAGGATGGTAGCCATAGGGGAAGGGCGGGAACATAAGGTTCCGGGGCCGCTGATGCAACGGCCAGCTATCAGCCGTCAGCCGGACGGCTCCCCGCTGCTGTTGATTGCTGACCAGCTGAGGGCTGAACGCTGGCTTTACGCCGCGTCGCGGGTGTCGACGAGCTCGGGCAGGGAGCTGGCGCGGTCGGCAAGCTTGCCGACACGGGCGATTAGCGCCTGGGTCTCGGCCACGAGTTCGGCGTTGTGGCCGCCGAACCGAGGATCGGCCATGACGCCGCACATGGTCTCGAGCGCCAGCATCTCGGCCTCGAGGATCTCGCGGGCGCCGAGCGGCATCACGCCATCGCGCTCGATGACCGCGAAGAACCCGGCCAGGGCCTTCAGCGCGGGTCGGTAGATGGCGCCCCACAGGGCATAGAAGCGCTCTTCGAGCTCGGCCCGGCGATGCAAAGCGAGGCGGCCGAGATAGCCTTCGATGACGCCGCAGAAGGTCTGAAAGTCGGCGAGCTTGGCGCGGAACGTCCGATACGCGGTGAAGGTGCGGAAACTCGCAACCGCGGTCGACTCGCCGGCCAGACCGACGATCTCGCGGGCCTGCGATTCGAGCTCGGCCAGCATGTCCGCGGCGGATTTCGGGTTCGGCCGGCGCCGCGTGGCACCCGGCGACGAAAACAGCGCGTCCGCGATGCTGGCGGCGAACTCGGCTTGATCCAGGGGGGGTTGGGCGGGGGAGCCGGCGGACGGCTTGGTGCTCGGACGCCAGGCGGCAGCGGGGAACTGGTAGGTCATCGCCTACGATCCTATCGTGACGCGGTAAATAAAGACTTAAACAAATTTTAAGTGAATTTGATCAATTCTGGAGGCAACGAAACCAAGGTGTTGGGCGGCGAAGACCGCCCTCGGGCAAGGGTGTACGCCGATGAGTGTAGTCCGTTTAGCGGCCCTAAGAGCTATAGTGCGGCAATCGGCTCGGGAGCGCGCCCTGGCGCTCGCGATCCCCGGGTCCGGCAGCGAAGGAACCGCGCGCATGACCAACACCGGCCCTCGTCAGATCCGCGACGCGGCCAACGAGTTGCTGGACGCCTTCATCCGCGCCATCGAGCAAAGCTACGCCGGCCGGCCGGTCAACGCGGCCGACCTGCGGCGGGTCGCGGACGCGCTCAAGGGCTCCCCCGATTTCGACGCGCTGTTCGATCGCGCGTTCAGCGACGTGCAGAGCCAGGCGCTCGCCCACGCCCTCGCGCAGGCCCACGATGCTCAGCGTGTCGAGATGTTCCACCGCGTGCTCACTCACCCGCTTGATCCGCTGCTCGACGCCGAGGTGATCAGCCGCGACGCGCTGCCGAATTTCTTCAATTTCCTCCGCCTCGTGCTCGGCGACGCCGTTGATGCGTTCCAGGAGCGTTGCGTCGCGGCGCATGACGAGATCAAGGCCAAGGCAGGCGAGGATTTCACCTGGGACATCTTCTACGCCGACGCGCGCGCCAAGCTCGTGCTGTACGAGGTGCTGATGCGCATCGCCGACGCCTTCAAGCGGTTCGACGCGCGCAAACAGTGGTTCATCGGGCTGATGCAGTACTCGCCGACCACGATCGGCGTCGCCAGCAACGTCTTCGTGCCCAACCCAAAGGCCGGCAAATGGGTGTTCGGCGAGTCCGAGTTCACTGAGATGTTCCGGCACCTGTTCCAGCCGGTGCGGACCCTGACCAAACCGGAATACGAGCTGTTCGCCACGAAACTCGGCCGCACGCCCGAAGACGCGTTCCAGCCGCTGTTCGGCAACCTGGGGTAAAGCGCCCGAAACCCAGGCGCCATATCCATTCTTCGTCATTGCCCGGCCAGTCTTGATTCGCGCCCGTCCGCAGCCTTGAAGGCCGCGAACGCAGCGCAAAGGCCGGGCAGTCCATCGTGCCGCCTGAACCATGATGCCCCGCCTTCGCGGGGCATGACGGACAAGACAGGCATGGTTAGCCGGCCCGCCGCACCATGAAAATGGCGCGGCGGACCGACGCTCCCCGCTCCCTACATGTTGGCTGCCTTGGGCAACGCCTGGACCCCGCCGGACGGCAGGTTGAAGAGGCCGCGTGGCAGCGTGTCGAAATAGGTCACGACCTCGTCGCTGGGCACGACATCGGAGTATTTCGCATTCATGTCGCACAGGTTGATCGCGTGCGAAGCCTGCGAGCGGTCGAAGCAGCCGTCCTCGACGACGGTGCAGCGATAATTGTTGCTGAACGCGTCGAGCACCGTGGCGCGCACACAACCGCTGGTCGTCGTCCCGGTGACGACCACGCTGTCGCACCCGAGCAGGACCAGGTAGCTCGCGAGGTTGGTGCCAAAGAAGCCGCTCGGCTTCTGCTTTTTGATCACGATGTCTTGAGGTCCCGGCGCGATGTCGGGCATGATCTCGTTGCCGTCGAGATTCGACTGGACGGGGTGGACGTCCTCGACGTTGCGGTTGTTCTTCCACGACCAGCTGCCGCTGTCCCAGTTGTCGTCGCGGCGGATGCCGGTCGTGTAGATCACCGGCACGCCCTTGGCGCGGGCCGACAGGATGAGCTTCTTCAGCACCTTCAGCGCCACCCAGGCGTCCTCGCCGCAGGAGTTCCGCCACCGCTTGATCGACTGCAAGATCGGCTCCGGCTTTTCGCCGCAGAACGCGTAATTAACGTCGATCACCAGCAGCGCCGGGCGCTTGCCGAAGCCGGCGCGGGCCCCGTAGCCGGCCCCGCCGAAGACGGCCTTGTCGCGCTCGGTCAGAAATTTGTTCCAGATCGGCTCGCTCATATGGGTCTCCCTTTCCTCACCAGTTTGGATTGAAATCACTGCGTCGGCAACGCGGCCTTCACGAACTGCATGTCGATGATGTCGTCGTACGAGACATCGACCTTGAGGATGCCGGCCGTGCGCACGACCTTGCTCGCGGTGTCCCACGCCGCGCGGTCGATCATGCCGTCCTTGCTCCACAGATTGTCCTTGAACGTCCGGTCGAGAGTCGCGGTCTGATCCTCGATCGACATGGTCGGGAAATATTTGCGCGCGATCTCGGCCGCCTCGGCCGGATGGGCGTAGGTGTACTGCAGGCCCTTCATGACGCCGCGGACGAACCCGGCAACCTGCTTCGGATCCTGGTCGATCGATTCCTTGCGCACGTTCAGGGTCGAATACGCGTAGTCGCCGAGCTCGTTCGGCACGTTGTAGAACGGCTCCGCCCAGATGTGCTCGCGGATACCTTGGGTCAGGCCCGGCTCGCTGATGACCCCGATATCGGCCTGCTTGGCCTTCATGGAGGCGAGGATCGCCGCGGTCGTGGTCTCGATGAGCGTGACGTCTTTGCCAGCGTCGAGCTGCCACTGACCCAGCATGAAGCGCGTGATCGAATTCGGCGTGCCGCTATAGAAGCCGGTGGCGATCCGCTTGCCCTTGGCGAAGGCTGCGAGGTTCGCATGATCCGGCTTCGCATCCGGGGCAGCGACGAAATAGACGTTGCCGCGGTTGACGACATTCACGACCGCGCGCAGCTCCGCACCCTTCGCCTTGGCGAAGGCGTTGTGCTCCGGACCGCCGATGAAGGAGAAGGCCTGCCGGGTCAGGACCGCGTTGGTGTGGCCGCTGCCGGTCTCGATCGTGATCATCTTCACGTTCTGGCCTTCGGCCTCGAAGAAGCCCTTATGGATGCCGACATAGAGCGGCAGATAGCCGATCTGATGCACCGGCTCGGCGACCAGCAGCTCCGGCATGCTCTCTGCGGCGGCGAAGCCCTGAAGGCCCAGGGCGAGTGCGGCGGCGACAAGCCCGCGCACGATATGTCGAGACCGGATATGGGGCATGAGCAACTCTCCTCTGTTCAGAAATCCGCGACGCGGCCGGCGCTCATCGCTTCACGCCCTTGAGCAGCGTCTTCTCAAGCCAGGACACGCCGACATACATGATGACTGAGAGCGTCGAGAGCACCATGACCGCCACCCAGACGAGGGCGATGTCGTAGGTCTGGCCCGCGTACATGATCTCGCGGCCGAGCCCGTGCTGCGACGAGATGAACTCGCCGACGATACTGCCGGTGAGTGCCAGGCCGATGTTCACGCGCAGCACCGAGATGCCCCACGGGAGGACGGACGGCACGACGAGCTTGGTGAAGACCTGCCAGCGCCGCGCACCCAGCGAGTAGAGGAGGCGCTCGTTGTCGCTGTCGACGGCCTTGACGCCGGCATAGGTGGTGAGGGTCGAGACGACCACCGTGAGCGCCGTGCCGATCGCGACCTTGGACGCGAGGCCGACGCCGAACACCAGAATGATCAGCGGCGCCAGCGCGAGCTTGGGTGTGGATTCGAAGGCAATGATGTAGGGCTGCATCACCGCCGCGTAATTGCGCGACCACCAGAACGACAGGCCGATGCCGGTCCCGGCGGCGGTGCCGAGGAAGAAGCCGATCAGGGTGGCGCGGAACGTGTACCAAGCGTCGATCCCAGCGTCGCCCTCGACGATGAAGGTGTCCAGCGTGGCGAAGATCGCCGACGGCTTCGACCAGAAGAACGAGTCGATCAGGCCGGAATCGGCCGCCAGCTGCCAGAACCCGAGCGCGCCCAGCAGCAGCGCCAACTGGATGACGACCGTCGCCCAGGTCGGCCACAGCCGCGACTGCGGAAGCCGGCGCGGCCGGAGCGGCTTCAACACCGGGCGGCGGGCGGGATTGGCCGGCGCCGGCGCGGCGGCGGGCGGCGTCAGCGGGACGGGCAAGGCAATGTCGGTGTTCGGCATGGGGTGGACTGAATTTTGGGGATCAGGCGGCTTGCGCGGAGGCTGGGTCATGTCCGAGCTGCGCCAGGCATGTCTCCTTGATGCGGATGAACTCCGCGTCCAGCACGACTTGGCGCGGGCGCGGCCGGGGCAGCGGCACCTCGAGATGGGCCACGATGCGGCCAGGGCGCGGCGACATGACGTAAATCTCGTCCGAGAGGTAAACGGCCTCCTCCACGTCGTGCGTCACGAACAGCACCGTCTTGCGGAAGTCCTGCCACAGCTGGAGGAGCCATTCCTGCATGCGGGCGCGGGTCTGCGCATCGAGCGCCCCGAACGGCTCGTCGAGGAGGATGACCTCGCTGTCGAACAGCAGTGTCCGCAACAAGGCGGCGCGCTGCCGCATGCCGCCGGAGAGCGCGTTCGGATATTGGCGCTCGAAGCCGCCGAGACCGTACTTATAGAGGTACGGCAGTGCGTAGTCGCGGGCCTGACGGCGACCGACGCCGCGCACCTCGAGACCGAGCACGACATTGTCGAGGACGGTGCGCCACGGAAACAGCAAGTCCTTTTGCAGCATGTAGCCGACCTGGCCGACCATGCCGGTCGCGTCCTGGCCGTCAAGAACCACGACGCCCGCCGACGGGTCCTGCAGCCCGGCGATGATGTTGAAGATGGTCGTCTTGCCGCAGCCCGACGGGCCGATGAGCGTCACGAAACGGCCCGGCTCGATCCCCAGCGACACCGGAGCCAGCGCCTCGACCCGCGATCCGTCGACGCCGACGAAATGCTGCGCAATGCTGCGTAACTCGATCTTTGGATATCGCTTCGCCATGCCGACCAAAGTGCTGAGTGTGCCTAGGGAAAGACCGGTCTTCGTCGCAGAATCCATGCCAACCGAGCGGCGGCGGAAAACCGACCCCTGGCGCGGCGAAACGCGGCGGTTCTGCGGGTGGAATGGGCGGCGCGATTAAATTTGCGCCGCTCGAACTCGGCAGCGCGCGAAACTTAGGCAGGCGCCGCGAACCGTGGGGCCAATAGCTTGAATGCGCGGTTCACGGCGCATCGCCCTAGGGCTGGCAGTCGGGGTAACCCTCGAGCGTGGGACATTCGGTGGTGTTCACGCCCGTCGGTCCAAGGGTGCCGGTATTGCCTGACACGGGGGCGCAGGCCGACATGGAGGCCAGGGCAATCCCGGAGAACAGGATGAAGGCAATGAGACGCATGGGGGCGTCGCTTTGAGGCAGCAGTTTCGTGATGGACTTCTCGTCTCGTCCTTCAATCACGTCGAAGCGAAGCAGTGGCATGTCATATCTCCTAGGTTACGAGTTATCCCGTCGCCAGGGTTGGAGGCCGCACGGGGGGCGCTGGCGACGGGATCGACGCCCCATGTGCATGAGTGGGTTGGCGTGTACGAGTGGGTCGGCGCGACTAGCGGCGGTTTCCGACGGCTGCCGTTTTCTCCTCGTGAGGTAGTTCTTGCTTGGCCAACGAGGGCATCAGAGACGTCGTGTCCTCGATCTGTACCGTGGCGGTCATTCCAGCCACGAGTCGCACGCCCTGTGGGACGTCGTCGATGTGGATGCGCACCGGCACGCGCTGCGCAAGGCGGACCCAGGTGAAGATTGGATTCACCGACGCGAGCCCTGCGGAGTCCGGTTGTGCGTTCGCGACATTGATGCCGCGGGCAATGCTGTCGACGTGGCCGCGGACGATTGGGCTGTAACCCATCAGTTTGATCGTCGCCGGGCCGCCCTCGCGGATTCGCCGAAGATTGGTCTCCTCGAAATAGCCGTCGACCCAGAAGGAGTCGGCGTCGACGACGGAGATGCTCTTCTGCCCGACATTGACGTAGTCGCCGAGCCGCACCAGCAGGTTGGTCACGTAGCCGTTGACCGGGGAAACGATGCGTGTCCGCTCAAGGTTCACCCGGGCCTGGTCACGGTTGGCGATTGCCTGTTGATAGGCGGCGTCGGCGCTCAGCGCCCGGCTGGTGAAGGTCTGCTTATCCTCGTCCGAGACCGACAGGTTCGTCAGTTTCTGCCGGCGCTGCGACTGGGCCTGGGCATTCTGCGCGACCGCCTTCGCCTGCTCGACGGCCGCTTCCGCTTGCCGGACGGCGATCGCGTAGTTCGTGGGGTCGATGACCATCAGCACGTCACCCTTGTGCACGAATTGGTTGTCGGCGACGGGTAGCTCGACGATCCGTCCGGCCACTTCGGGTGCCATCGTCACGACATAGGCGCGCACGGTGCCGTCGCGGGTCCACGGCGTCCCCATGTAGGACTGCCACATCGCCCAGCCGAGGAAGGCGGCAAGCGCCACCGCGCCGAGCGTGGTGAGAACGGGAACGGCCCGGATGCGGGGCCTCGCGTTGTCGTAGCGGATAGGCGGTAGCCCGCCTTTGGCGACGACGTGTTCCGATTTGCGTTCGAGATTGGCCATTGTGGAGCCTCAGCGTGCGACGAGGAGCACGATTGCGGAAAGCAAGAACGTGTAGACCGCGAACCAGAACAGGGCTGGATGCCACACTTGGCGCAGCAGCCCGAAATGATCCGCGAAGCGCCGCAGCGGCAGCAGGACCAGCCACGCCGCGACCAACATCAACGACATCGGTGCAACATAGACGCCGAACAGGTCGATCTCCGTGAAACTCATCGCAGCTCTCCTGAATCGAAATAGCCACGATGTTGAGCCAGCGCCTCCGATATCGCGCGGATGCTGCCCCGGGCTCGAAGCTTCACCGTCGCACCCTGTCTGGCGTCGGGGAGGTCGGCGAGACTGCGATCGACCTGGGCAAGGCTCTGGATGGCTGCCCCGCTGTCGCCCTGCGCCACAGCGTTGAGCGCCGTAGCGAGATCGGAGCCGACGTCGAAGCGGCGCGCGATGCGGCGCAGGCGGATGATCTCGGTCCCTATCGAGACCGTCGCGACGATTTGTGCGAGCTGCGACGGTTCGACCTGCGCCGATAACCCGGAGATGCGGTGGTAGGCGCGGCCTTCCCAGTCAGCGGTGAGTGGGTGGATTCTGCCTGCGGCGAGGCGGCGAAGCTCACGCAACGTGAACGCAAGAACTCGCCGGGCCCGCACCGTCGGCGACAACGGTGGCACCAGGAGCATGGCCACCGCCGCGCAACACACGCCCGCAATGAAGGCGACGGCTGAGTTGTAGAATTGAACGGTGTCATAGGTCATCTGGTTCGTCGGCACCAGGAGGACAACGAAGAGCACCGCCATTGTTCTGAACATCGCGCCCCGCCGGGACTGAGCGGAGAGCGCACCCAAGGGCACCAGAACGAGACCGATGGCGATGCTGAAGCCGGCGAACGTCTCAGCTGCGGGCAGCACCGCGAAGCGCACGAGTCCTGCCAGGACCGCGGCGACGATGATGCTCAGCGCGAACATCTTGGCGCCTCCGAAGCCTCCGAAGGCCTGACCCTCTAGGGGCGAGAACAGGATGACGCCGAAAGCGGCACCGGTCATGGCCGTGGCGCCGTTGGGCCAGGCGGTCGCGACCCAGAAAAGCTCGACGGCACCAATCGTCGCGAAGACCCGTGCCGCATTGATCCAAGCCGGAAGCAGATCGGGTAGATGCGGCCGGGCGCCGCGTCGAAGCGGAACCGGGTGAGCGGGATCGGCCAGCAGCGTCAAGCCGTCCAACGTTTGCGAGAGGCCGAGCAGCGCCTCGGCTGTCCCGTCCGCAAGCAGCCTGAGCGACGGCGTGTCGGCCGAAAGAGCCACGAGCGCTCGTATCGCCGCCTGGCACACCCGACGCAGGTGGGACGGCTCGTTTATCCAGCTTGATAAGCTCCCCGGCGCCGACGGTGAATGCAGCTCCTGCGGGAGGGTTTGGAGAATGATGTTCGCCTCCCTCCTTCCCTCGCCATCCCGCAGCCGTTCAAGGCAATTGGCGACAATGCGCCAGCCGGACAAGGCGGCGAGCAGGCCCTTGACGGCCGCCCGCAATGCCGGCAGGCGGCAGCGCAAGTCGGAGGCCTCGCCGATGGCCTCGTCGATGACCGGGCTCAGCGCGACGACCCGCGCGGCGAGGCCGTGCCGCTCCGGCCGCGTGTCCGCCTGATCAGGGCCAATCAATGAGAACGTGCCGCCCAACCGACCGGCGATCTCGACGGCGAGGGCAGCGAGTTGCGTGGCGAGGCGCCGACGCGCGCCGCCGAAGTCTGTCCCGGCGAGGACGACGCCCGCGCAAACGATGCCGATGCAGATCTCGCTGGCGCGGGTGATAGCAAGCATGAACACTTCGCTACTCGCGCCCCCGGTCGCGCCGAGCGCGTCGCTCGCGATGATCACCGCGGTATAGCCGGCCAGCGCGGCCCCGTAAGGCGCGAAGTTACGCAGGACTGTGGCGACAAAGCCGCACGCAGCACCCCACAGCGCCAGGCCCAAGAGAAAACCGGTGCGGTCCTGCGGGAAACACGCGGTCAGGATGACGATCGCCACTGCGCCGACTACGGTGCCGACCATGCGGAACGAGCCCTGGCGCAGCGAGGCGCCGAGGCTCGGCTGACAGACGATCGCCACGGACCAGCCGGCCCAGTACGCGTTGTCGAGCTCGAGCCAGTACGCGACGTAAAGCGCGAGGCAGACCGCTGCCCAGAGGCGCAAGCCGAACAGCAACGCCGGGCCCGCGGACCGTATCCTGCTCGCGAGCTCCGCGGAATCCGGCCAGGAGATCCGCCGCCGATGCGCTCCCGCCAAACAAAATCCGGCCGGGCTCATCGGCACTCACTCCCATCGAGTTTGACGGAAAAACTCAGCCCAAGCCCTTCTGACATCATGGCGTCGACGCCGGCCTGGGCGCCGCCGGAGTCGTCTTCCTCCGACCCGCCGCTGACGCCGAGTGCGCCGATGATCCGATCAGCGCGGCGCAGCGGCACGCCGCCGGCGAGGAGCATGACGCGGCCGCCATTGGAGGCGTGGATGCCGAAGAACGGGCCGCCGGGTTGGCTGTAGCGACCGAGTTCGGCCGTCTCCATGTCGAAGGCGCGCGCCGACCAGGCCTTGTTGATGGCAATGTCGATGGCGCCGATGCGGGCATTGTCCATGCGGCCGTGGGCGACGAGATTGCCGCCGGCATCGACGACGGCGATGTTCATCGAGCAGCCGAGCGACTTGGCTTTGGCCTCAACGCCTTCGACGACACGCCGGGCGGTTTCAAGATTGACGGTCAGCATATCGATGCAACCTTTCGAAGGTGCGCCTCATCCGACGTCGCGGCGGGCGTGATCCAGGGATCGAAGGGGGCGCACCGGCTGGCGATGCGCCTTCGTGGTGTCAGTTCATCGGCTCCATGATGAGGTGCTCGACGTACCAGTCGCTGGCGGCGCGGGCCGTCCCGGCCTGGTCGCGCACATAGGCGTCGAAGTGGCCGCCGTGGAAGAGGACGAGTTTCTTCGGCTGATGCGCGCGATTGTAGATGTCGAGCGATTGGTCGACGGCGCCGAGCGTGTCGGCGTCCTCGACGATCATCAGCAACGGAACGGGGCCGATCTGCTCGACATAGCCGATCGTCTCATGCGCCATGAACAGTTCGAGCGAGCGCAGCGTCACCTCGTTTCGCCAGGTCGGCGCGATGGTCTGCTGTGCGCCCTGGAACGCCTCGAAGGCATTGGTGCCGGGGAAGGCGCAGACCTCGTTCGGATAGCGCGACACGACCGGCACCATGGCGGGGGCCTTGCCGGCGAAGCGCGCCGCGCGATCGGCGTAGAAGCGCGAGAGCAGTTCCGGGATGAAGTCTTCCCGAACGGCACGGTGGATGTTGCGGGCGCCGGAGACGACCGGCACCTGCGAGACGACGCACTTCACGCGCTTGTCGATGGCGGCGACG